>Ga0307486_1002361_pt1 | contig 13223 bp, 10 predicted proteins | sample CBIW02metaG_FD_203663 | JGI IMG/M metagenome (GOLD analysis project Ga0307486, IMG submission 203663) | Sea-ice brine microbial communities from Beaufort Sea near Barrow, Alaska, United States - CBIW 0.2 | ecosystem: Environmental > Aquatic > Marine > Coastal | place: USA: Alaska | collected... | reverse complement strand
TGCCCAGCGTCGAGAATCGCACCGACCTCGGCGAGTTCGCATCGTGCAGCGATGCTGTGGATGCCGCGAAGAGCCACTACCCCAAGGTCAACGGTTGCTTCTGGTGCGCGATCACCTACCACACGACCTAACGCCGCACGCGCCGGTAATGTTTGACCATGCCGAACCACATCTTCATTTCTGGCCCAGTGTCGTGGAACAGCATCGTCTATCTCGATCACCTGCCCGAACCTCGCCCTCACATGCAGTTCGCGTTGGAAGATTTTGAGACCGTTGGCGACACATCCGCCGGAAAAGCGCTGCACCTTGCCGGGCTGGTCCGAAAGGTCACCTGTCTTACGGTGATGGGCGACGATGCGGCTTCTACCTGGTTGCGCTCGGTGCTCGAATCGGCCGAAATTGAGCTGCATTGCGTCACCGTTCCCGGCGCTAGTGAACGGCATCTGAATTTGATGACGCGGGCAGGAGAGCGAGTGTCGCTCTACCTGTCGACTCCCGCTTTCCCGAGCCAGATGTCGTGCAGTTTCGCACGCTGGCCGAAGGCGCGGAGGCGCTTGTCATGGACCTATCGGAGACGTCTCGAGCGCTTCTACCAGAGGCAGTGGCATCGGGCATCCCTATCTGGACTGATCTCCACGATTACGATGGCCAGTCTGCCTTTCATGAACCGTTCATTCAGGCGGCGTCGTACCTATTCATGAACGCCGACGGGATGCCGGACCCTCTGCCTTTCATGCGCGCTCGGGTGAACGCCGGTGCTGCCGTGGTGGTGTGCACTTTAGGTGCGGAAGGAGCCATGGCGGTCGACGCTGATGGACTCCATCGGGTAAACGCGGTGCCGGCCGAAATCCGCGACACGAACGGTGCCGGTGACGCATTTTTTGCGGGCTTCCTGCACGTTACGCTTTCGGGCGCTTCCACGGATGGGGCACTCGCCGCGGCTGCCTCGCAGGCGGTGGTTGCTCTCGAGTCACAGCACCTTCATCCCTGCGTTGAGGGAGAACTCAGTCGTGCCACCCACGTACGAGCCGATCTGCTCTAAGCCACCCAGCTGCATCCGTCCATCGGTCTTTCAACAAGTAGGGCTGCGATGTAGCGATTCGGGCACGCTGTTCCCTGGCAGTGAGCGCTTCGGTACGAACAGCGATCTGGAAAGAGTCGCTCCCACCAACGTTCAAAGGAACCAATGCACCTTCTGCGATGAGCGTCACGAGCGACTCGTCCTCGCCGAGCAAGTCTTCCCACGGATCTAAGTCGGTGACGTCAGTGAACCGTGACGAATCCCACAGGGCACACATGCCAGCGTTAGTGCTTGCGAGCACAGACATTCGCGGCTGCTCAGATTCCGTCACGTTTCTATCCGTTCGTCCAATCGTCGCTACAACGACCCCGCCTCGACTACCTCAGGCAGGGCGCCCGGGCTGTCTACCGCGGCTAAGCGACCCTTATTACCGACCACACTCTCGTCGAGAAGCGCCGCAAACTTAACGAGAACGTCTTTGTCTGCATACGACGGAAAAACCCATGAGATGTCGCGGTGCTCTGTGATGACGTCTATCGCATGCTTTACGCCTTCGCCAATATGGCGAGGAGGCCTGACGAAACGAATATCTTCGAGAGGGAAGCTTGCACCGAGATGTCCTTGACGGAGCAAATCTTTAGGGTGCGCAGTAATTACACGACTATTTGTGAGTGCCACAAAGGTGCTGAACCCTTTAGAGGTGTCGAAAGCAAACTTTTCAAAATCTGCGGCTAAGCGCTGCGGCGCGATTTTGGTCCAGAGATCACGCGCTTCGCGCCGGAGCTCAGGCCTCAACACCTCGGCAATGCCGTGTGAGCCCTGTTCGTAGGGGAACACGACACCGCGGAGCTCCTCATCATCGGCTAGATACCAACGCAGGATCTGAAGGTACGGTTCGAGCTCGAGGCCTTCCGGGGCGCTAATTAACTCCGGCGCTTCGAGCGCGGCTACAGGCGGCTGAAGCACATTAGCGAGCGGCTCGATCGCAGCAAGGAGCTCACCACACGTCAGTCGGGATGCTTTCGAATCGCGGCGTTTTTTGGTGAGGGGTATAGTCGCGCGGCCTGGCAGCTCCGCGATGATTCGCAACTCACGAGTCAGGGTTCCGACCAACTCACGCGATGCCTCGAGTCCCAATTCGAACTCTGCGCGCGCGTCGCGCGTAATCACATCAACCAGGTGCGCTTCGTGTTGATTATTGGAGCTTCTATGCCTGGCCAACGCCGCACGCAAACCTTGATATCCGGTTTGAGCCTTGAGGGAGTGAAGGAGAGCATGTGCATCGAAGAGCACAGCTTCCGCGTTCGCCTCGATGTATTGTCGTCGACTGCTCCTTGTTAGCGCCCCAAGCTGCTGAACGTGATTGCTGACGTTTCGCCTATATAGATCAAGCTGTTTATCTAGGAGTGACTGGTTTCCCGAGACACTATCCCAAAGCGACTCCGTGACACTTCCCACTTCATTTGCTTGTTCAATCGCGCGATCGATAGATTTCGACACCCCAGTCAGCTCTGCCCACTGCTCGTGGCGAATTGTCTTCAGCGTTTGCGTGGTCAAAGCAATATTCGTCTTGACTAGGCCCGAGATCTCGCTTAGCTGCATCTGGATTGCAATCATGGCTATCGCAGGCCCTAGAGCAGCAGCTGTTTGAGCGGCAGTGACTCCGTACGGGATGAATCTAGCTTGAGCGAACTTTCCATTTTGGATGATTGTGCCCAGTTTCGCCCCGTCCTTGGAAGCAAGCTCCCCGCCACTCTTCAAAATCGCAAGCGTCTCTTCGGTAACTCGATATAGCCCCTTGGCATTCGCGAACTGGTTCGCCACGTTTCCAGCCACCGTTGTGGCGTTGCCAACGGAACTCAACGCCGCCGAGAGGCTGTCACGGTCCGTGTTCGAGATCAGACCAAAGTCGATTAGTTCGAAGCCTGGAGGCACCTCGCCAAAGACAACAGCAGCACCGGGAACGACCTCGACCAGTGAGGTCGATGCCTCCTTCACTAATTCCCGGCTGGCATCCGACGAAAGATCGCCAGTCCCAGACTCAGCATCGCCCGTCTCATCGCTACCATCTACAGCATCCAACGGAGTCTTCACCGCTAGCACCTCCCCCATCGTTGACGAACGCGCTAAGTCAAAGGCGTCTCGGTTCTCTTGCAGAGTATCGCAACCTACAGACGTTCCGAGGAGAATGAGCTAGAGGTTAGGGCAAGTTCTACGGGACTGCCATCAGTGCAATCCTCAGCCAGAGTCAGCTCGTCGAACCGACCACCGCGCCGAGTTGCGCACAGTCACGCAAGCTCTACCGCGGCGTCCGCGAACGCTTCAGCGCCAGCATGGCCGAGCGGTCGAACCCGAAGGTGCGCCGGGCAACGAATCCGCCGATGGTTGTTCCGGCGGCGAGGCCCAGGCCGGTTGCTAGTGCCATAACCATTGACGGTAGGGCTTCGGTCACCCCATATTCGGAATCCATGAGGGCGTAGATGCCTCGATACAGTGCGAGTCCGGGGAGCAGGGCGATGATGCCCACCATGTTCATGGCACCTTCTGGCACTTTCAGCCAACGGTAGAGAAGGTAGCTGACGACGCCTGCAGCCGTGCCGGCGATAGCGGGGGCCAACCCTGGTGAGTGCGCCAATGGCAGCACCACCCAGTACACGGCGAACACGAGGCTCGCCCCGATGGCCATGAGCGGCAACAGTCGCAGCCGCACATACGAGGCGAGGGCGAAGCCGACGGCGATGATCGCAGACCCCACCATCCCAGAAATAAGGCTTCGATTTTCGCCTAGAGAGTCGCCCACAGCGACCGGTATTCCGAGACGCAGCGAAAGGCTCAAGACGATGGAAATGCCGACAGCGAGGCCGAGTGTCATCATGATGACCTCCATCCCTCGAGCGGTTGCTGTGACGTAGTAGCCGCCGATCGCGTCGCTGGCTGACGCGGTGAGTCCGACACCGGAAAGAAGCATGATGATGCCAGCGATGACAATGACGGTGGGACCATTCGATCCGGGGATTTCGATGCCGACCGAGCGAAGCCAGAACATGAACACAGCGATGACGGTGGTTACCGCCGCGGCAGCCATCTGAGCAAAGAATGCGGGAACCGACCAGCGTTCTAAGCGACGCGTCATGATGTCTGAGATAGCGGCGGATGCTGCCGCCACAAGCACGAGCACGAAGCTCACGTCGAACATCACGACGACACCGGCCGCGAGTAGCGCCTTGCCCGCGGTCACGACCCAGCGTCGGTACGGATGCGGTGTTGTCAGGATCGCGCCCAGCTGCTCGCGCGTTTCATCCACGTCGCCGGGTCCGTCCGGCCCGGTGATTTCGTCAATAAGCCAGTACACGTTTTGCAGCCGCGTGTAGTCGATGGTGCGCACCTTCACGATGCGCATGATCGACATGGGGTCTTCGTTCATCCCCCGATGCACCGAGACGGTGAGCGAGGTGAAGGTAATGTCGACGTGCATTCCGCTGACGCCATACGCGGTACTAATGCGAAGCACCGTGGCTACAACGTCAGCTGCGGATGCTCCGGTCGCCAGCATCGCTTCGCCTGCCCGCAAACAGAGGTCGATGACTGACCGTGCGTGGCGCTGGGATAGCTGCTGCTCGCTCCCCGGGATCGACAGGAGCTGAGTAGGCGCGCTGTTTGTGCGCAGGGCGCCCCCAGCCATCGTGATGAGGGATCGACTCAGACGTTGCTGAATTTCCCGTAGCCGGTTGTTGCTGCCCTTAGTCACCCCTCTAGGCTACGGGTACAGGCGTGGGGTTTTGTGCGCACTGGGCGATCAGTCAGCGCCCCCAAAACTAAATCGACTAGCCTGCACGGTGTTGAGAAACTCCACCACTCAGCGGTACGCGACCCGAGATTGAGATCTGGATTGACGCAACTAGCAACAACGACAAGCACAACAACACAAGCTGAAAATGAGTACGCAAGCACCCGACTTCACCCCGTCATACGCACCGTCGGTGACGGCATCCGCGGCGCACTAATCGGCTTCGCTGAAATTGTTCCCGGAGTCAGCGGCGGCACCATCGCCCTGCTCGTCGGTGTCTACGGCACCCTCATTGACGGCGCCGGGCATCTCGCACGCGGAGTGGCCCTCGCCATCGCAGACGGCATTCGTGGTCGTGGGTTCTCCCGCGCTGCCGCCCACTTCCGTTCGGTGCGGTGGAAGGTCGTGTTGCCGATCGGCGTCGGCATGCTTCTCGCCATCGTCGTCGGCGCAGCTGTGCTCGCTCCACTGCTCGAGACCTTCCCGACCGGCACACGCGCAGTCTCAGCCGGCCTCATCGCCGCGTCGCTCATCGTGCCCGCGCGCATGGTCGGTGGCCGCTGGACGTTCCGAGAGGTACTGATCGGCCTACTGACCGCCGGTGTCGCTGTCGCGCTCACGAGCTTGCCACGTGGTGACGATGCGGACCCCACACTCATCATCGTGTCGCTCGCTGCGGCCCTCGCAGTGTGCGCGCTCGTTCTGCCCGGAGTTTCGGGCTCCTACCTCCTGCTGATCCTCGGCATGTACGCCCCCACTCTCGCTGCCGTGAACGACCGCAATCTCGGCTACCTCGGCGCATTTGCGATTGGCGCCATCGTTGGTTTGGGACTCTTCGTTTCGGGACTGCAGTGGCTACTGAACAACCGCCGCCGCGTCACTCTCGTCATCATGACGGGCCTCATGCTCGGCTCGCTCCGCGCCCTCTGGCCCTGGCAGACCGAGACCGGCGAAGTTCTGGCACCCGAAGACGACTTCGGACTCGTGCTGCTGCTCATCGCAATCGGTGCCGCCGTCGTGCTGGGCATCTTGGCTGCAGAAGCTGCCCTCATGAAGCGCCGGATGCTCTCCCCCGAGGTCGTCGCCGACCCCGAGCCGCACGCGCCGGGTGGGGACGCGCATAAGCCCGTTGGCTCGAAGTAGCCGAACCTCGAATCAGACAACTCCACACGTTGCGATTTGACAGGTTCTAGCGCTTCGCAGTTTGACCTCAAGAAGTCTTCGTTCCAGCCGACGCTGCCGCCCAACGAATATGGGATGGTGGACGCTTACGTGGCGTACACCTCCGCTTTCTGTCGTTGCGGACTTTTCTCTACCACCTAGTCAACTCCTCCGTTACCAGCTTGAGGGCGATACTCATCGTTGCCACCACCAGCCGATGAGAAGCCAGCACATGAGCCTGAGGACTTGATGCAAGAGCCAGGCAAGGGCGTTGACGATTCCCTCCAAAATCAGACGAACGATGACGAAGAAAAACTTGCAGTTTCGCTAACCGTCAACGTTAAGAGTGCGAGGATCACCAGCAGCGCGAAAGCCTGCAGCATGGGTGGAACGATTTCCATAACGCGAACGATATCGAGAGGCGCCGACATTCGAAGAGAAGCAGAAACTGCTCGTCGATCGTCATCCTCACTTTTCGCCAGTAACGCAGCCGCAACACAATTCGCCTCGGCAACGAGCGGTGCAGCTCCGGAACTTAGATCGGTTGTAGGCGGCTCTCGATTAGAGGATCGCTGTCGTCAGACGATTAAGCTCTATTCATCTTTCGGACTGGAACCCTCAGTCGCTGCAAGGTTAAGGTCGTCGTTGATTTTGATTACTAGGGCCACGATCAAACGGAGCGCTATCAGGTACGTTTTGAAATGTGCAGCATCGCTGTCTGCTGGTGCCTGCGACCCGTGCATGTATTTATTGCGCAAGTTGGGCCCGTTGCTGAATCCTGCCTTGTTGAGGAAGTAATTGAAGTAGTCCGCCTCAGCCTCAGTCAACAGCGACGAGCGGCGTGTTAACCAACCCTTCTCAGTCATGGTGTCCGCTTCCTCGCGCCCCGCAGCAGAAAGATGATAGTAATTCGCTGCTTGGGTCTCAAATATCGCTCTAAGGATCAGCAATTGCTCCACGCTCACGAACCGGAGGTTGCCGCCTGCGTTCTCTAGAATTCCAAGGTCGATGAGATGGTCGACGCCCTGTTTTTGATAGTCATGGAAGTCCGCGTAAGCGACTTCGTTCCTCATCAGTAGTCCAACTGCATTATCAGCCTGCAACTCCTCGTGAATGTACCCCAACCCCGACTGGTCAGAAAACAGAAGATGGAGAACCCCAGTAATTGTTTCGTCCTGTGAGGGATAAATGTACTTGCCAACGAGGGCGCTGGGTAATTCTTTGTAGTGAACCTGATCCGAGCCCATAGTCAGCAGGTCACGATCGAGTTCATTATTCTCAACGAACAGGGCGAACTGGTTTGCAACACTCTCCATCTCGGCGAAAAGTTGCCGCACTTTCTGGAGGTAAGACCCACCAACCTCCGACGGAGCGAACGAAAAGTTAGGCATTTCGAACTCCTCGACGAGATACTCCTCGAAGAACCAAGAGATGACTTGTTCCAAATCGACCTCATTCGACTTTAGGAAGCGCCAGTACATGTGCGTCTGAAGAAGTGAGCTCGCATCCAAATTGCCAAACACTATGCCGACCTTGTATTCTTCGTTCCCTGTTACACCCATAACTCGTTCCATCACTCCAAATTGCGATGGATATGCCGGGAGAGTCAGTAACGTCTGGTGATCGACGAATCCAAACAGGTGCTGAAAGTTATTAAGGATGCTCGGATTGTCCAAGGTCTCGTCGAGCCAACGTTTACTGTAGGTGTATCGCAAGACCGAACCTTCCGACGAGTCCACCTTTAGCGCGAATGGTTCCTCTTGATCGTCGGAGATGATCAACTCGCAACCTGTCTTGAACCCCGCATTCTCCTCGAAGATTTTGGCGTTCAGCTCCTCGCTGCGTCGTTTCGCGCGCAGCCTGAGCTTGGCGTTTATACCCGCCTGAGCGTTATCGTTTGCAGTCGAAATCAACCGCACATAGTTCAGGTTCGCTTCATCACCGTCGATATATCGCTCGAGCAGATTGCGCGCGTCGGTTGATGTAAAGCTCCGCGGGAGATGAATGGCGCCTCCTGAACCCTTCTCCAGATACTTGCGAACTAGATACTCAGCGCCGCGAGCGGAAATTAGCAACTCATCCCGTATTTCAGTGTCATACGCCTGCACGAGGCTTCTGCTCGCGAGCATCTCGCCAAGATGCACACCTGATCCCTTCAACGCTAGAAGGGCTGTCTCTCCACCACAACGCTCGAAGGCCTTATTGCGACCAAGAAGATGAAGGAGATCCCCATGAAACTCATGGCCGACCTCGGCGACGATATCGGCGAAGTTCGAACTATCGACAGACGCAAAGAATCGCGCAACAGCACCGCGAATTTGCGGAGCCCGAGCCACCAGCAGATCGCGCTCCTGCTCAGAGCAGGCGCTTGGGAGCAACTTATGCTCTAGGTATTGTTGTACGTTGTGAAGCTCAAGAACATGCATTAAGTCAGTCAGGGCATGTTCAGCATTGAACTCGGCCGCAAGCTTAGCCGCGCGTGGTGCGTACCAACCAGCCGCCAAGTCACCTGCACCATAGAACCGCACTCGTCGCAACTCTTCATCGTTATCGTTCACTAAGCCGCCTTAGTCTCGCATGTTTGGAACACTCTCACGCTGACGCGCTGATACAAGCCCACGATCCATCGCGAACCGGTTAGCAAGTGCCCTCAGCCTAGGGTCACACGACTCGAACCCGTAGTGGGCGGATCAAGACTTCAAGTTGAATCTCAAGGATGCCTAGTTGAACTGAAAATCCCGATACGAACTCTGAACGTTGAAACGACGCCCTTCTTTTCGGCGCTGAAGGAAATCAGTTACGGTGTCGACGTCGTACGGGCGCATTCCTAGCTCACGGCACTTGGCACGGATTTGTTCAACCGAAATTGGCACCCAGCGCTCGGGCCGATTCATCATGTCCGCCTTGAGCATGTCCTCTTCGTTCCACTTCAGGCCAGACGAGTAACCAGCTGCCATGTGGGCCACATGCTTGAGGATCTCTTCCACACCGTTAGGGAGCACTTCATTCGCTGCCTCAATTCGCTCTTCAGAAGTAGGCATCGCGGTACGACCGCCAAGGAGCTGTATGGGCACGGAATCCTCGACCCACTCCGCAGCCTCTTCCTCGCTCCACTCGATTACCGCAATCGCATCCGCATTACACCCCCAAAGTTCATTCAGACGCTTGCGGTCGGGCCAGGCGTAAAGCACGCGCCTTCCCGCGAGAGCGCCCGCGGAAAACCCGCGCCAGGTGGAATGAGTTACGCCTGAATGCCCAACCAGTTGTTTCAAAGTGTCGCCTGAAAACCGTTTCTGCGGCGTTACGACGACTACGGAACCGCCTGCCTGCTCCAATAGCCACTCGATTGCTCGCATACTCTGCGGCTCGCGCGATGTCTCGCCCTCGGTTAAACGGGAGATCGCAACGGGGAATGGGTACGAATTGGAAGACATCCGGTTTCTCCTCTTTTAGAAGCTGAGGTTTTCACTATAAGCATCGCGTCTGACATTTACAGGGCACACGAAATAGCACCGCGGAACGCAACGAAGACCCAAAGTCGTTAGCGTCGTGAAGCTCATAGATTGCTGCTGAGTGCTGCCCGAAATCCTTCATCGAGGGGCTCGCGCCTACATGACCGATCACCATGCGCTGTCGTTTGCCAAAAGCGCAAAAATCAGGTCGGCTTTCCGTCTTATCTAATGTGATCCCGCGGTCTGCCGCACAGGGGTCGGAGCGAAGCAGATGCCCTCCTTGCTAGCGAATCATGAAATTAGTGCATCCTGTGTCCCCTTGGCACATCCCCAGTAAACGCGCCGCCACCCCGGCGTCAGCGCCCAAAATCACGTGAGGAACCCGAACCCGTTTCCGTCAGCTCCCGCAACCGAAGGACCGCGGCGGCACGGCTAGTGACCTGAAGCACGCGAAAGATCCCCTCGAGGTGCTTCTTCACGGTCGACTCTGACATGCCGAGTTCACGCGCGAGCTCATTGTTTGAACCTCCCGTGTGCGCGAGGGCGATTACCACGTCGGCTTGGCGGCGGGTCAGGCCCGCATCCATGAGCGCGTCGGTATCCGCTGCAACGTCTTGTTGCCTGCGTAGCAGCAGCACCGTGGGGCCTAGCCGAACCGGATGCACGATGCAGTGCCACCGTTGCGTCCCGATCATCACTTCGTGTCGAGACTCATCACCAGGCGTCAATTCTGTGTCGACGATGATCGATTTGAGACTGTCGGGAACTCGAGCTCCGACATCCAGCACCTTCGACGATGACGCTTCCACCACACCATCGGAACGCACCGAGCCCACGGCCCACGCGTAGCGATCCATCTCCGCGTTCACGAGGCGAGCGCGCTCAGCATCGAGCGCTGAGCGATGGTGCATCGCGAGGTGTCCACTCAGGGCGTTCATGACGGCAACGTCACGATCGCTGAACTCCCCCATCCCTTTGCTGCGGTTGAGGGCGTAGCCCACCACAACATCCGGCGGCGAAGGAAGCTGCACCACCAACTGAAAACGCACATTGAAAGGGCCATAGAATTGGCGGTAGAGGTCGGTGGAGGTGACATCCGCACCGCCGTCAACATCACAGAACCGGATGGCACCGAGCCCGCGTGTGGACGTCGCCGCCGCGATCAGCGGATGCTGGTGAAAGTACTTGTCGTACTGCGGCTTGAGCCGGGTAGCTATCGCCACTTCGCTGGCCGGCGACATAACGTAACGAAAATCGCGGGTGGCCAGCACCATGTCATTGAAGGATGCGCTGTCGCAGTCGATCACTTCGCGCACAGCCTCGAGAACATCCGCGAACTCCAGAGGCGGATGCTGCGTGAGCCGGCTGGCGACTCGCGGGACCGCTTGCGCATCAGAATCGCTGAATCCCATAGCCACAACAGGCCCTCATCGTCGTAGCCAGACGACGCTGCGACGTGCTCTTCGCAATTTCTCTGCGCACACCTCCGCCGCAAGTGCTCCTCCCTCGCCCCTGAGCACACTCGTAGTGCAACTACAGACTGTTGCTGAAATCATGGATCGCGTTGACGGCCGTCACTGAGTACTCCAGAATTTGGCTCGAGAGCGGACTGGTGCCGCGATTGCGGGTCGTCGCCGATGTCAACATCCAGTAAATGCTTGGGTCCATCGTTGCCGTCGCCTTGTCTACGTGATGAGCCGCAGCGCCGTTGCGTATCGTCGTGATGGCCTTCATGAAATCCGCATCCTTGCGAATAGGTTTGAACGCGTCACGGAGTGTACGTGCCGCCGCCGCGTATGCATCTGCGTTCGCTTTCGATGCCGTCTTCGGGTCACGCATTTCGTTGATTGCGGCGCTGATGGCCTGCGGCACGCGCTCTAGCACCTCATGCAAGTGCAAGGCGAGGTACTTCTCCCAGACATACCGGTCGTCCGGTGATTCCATCACGCGGTGAATCATCACTTTGGTCTCGTAGTCGATAAGTGCGAAGTAGAAGATGAGTTCGACGCCTGGGCGGTGCGACTCCCAATCGGGCCGCTTCTTTGCAGTAACTATGAAGTAAGCCGTGTCTTCGACCGTCTTGCGTGCATTCTCAATGCCTCGCTCGAACTGCTTCGGATCCCACCCGTCCAATGACATGTTCTTTCCTTACAGGTTGATTCGTGTGCTCGTCGCCATCCACACCGAGCTAGCTCTCGTCATGCCGTGCGAGAGCTCACGCAGGCCGATCGACAATGCGATTGAGAACTCCACAATCTTGCTCTGCAAAATCGAGTTCTCGCCTTGTTGCATAGCGTGTCGCGAGAGCGCCCATTTGGCGGAGTTCTCGACGCCCGACTCCTTGCTTACGAAATGGGCCACGACCTCGTTGCGGATTAGCTTTAGATCAGAAGCGAACGGCTTATCGTCGCGCATCGGCGCGAGTCTTAGCTCGATGGCATCGCGCGCCGCCTGAAACTCGTCCATGTCAAGGAAGTCAGCGAGCCGGCCATGCTGCTTGCCCGCGGCGGCTCGAAGTTGATTGAGCAAGATACGGACACCGCGATCTGCTTCGATGAGGGCAAGCGCCAGATACTTCTCCGTCGTGATCCTCGACGACGGATAGGCAAGAAGATTCCTGAGGCTCACGCGAATATCGAGATCCACCTGCGTAATGAAGAACTGTAAGTTCGCGTAAAGCCGCAAAACGTCAATCTCTCCAGACTGGCCAGAGTAGGTGGCTACGTTGCGCGCTGCCATGACTACTGCCTTCTCTGCGTCAGGGATCGATGTCTCGAACCCGGCGAGAATATCGGCGTTGGACGGATGCATCATGGTCATATCTTGGCAGAGGCTTTGGATAATCGGAGGAGTTTTGGAGGGGCTGGCATTTCCGAGAATGCAGAAGGCCCGGAGACTCCTGCGAGTTTCCGGGCCCAAATCTGTGGGCTGTTCTAAAAAATCAATGCGCCCCGCAAGTACGGTTCCCCTCCCAGACTGGAAAGGCTCTTTCCTCCCCCCGAAGACGACTTCGGACTCGTGCTGCTACTCATCGCAATCGGAGCCGCGGTCGTGCTGGGCATCATCGCCGCAGAAGCTGCCCTCATGAAGCGACGGATGCTCTCGCCAGAGATCGTGGCCGATCCCGAGCCGCACGACGCATAGCAACGACGCCGCGAAGCGGGCGACTCATGGTTCTGCGCAGTCAGACGCCAGCGCAACCAGCTCGTCTGAGCGCTTTTGGTCAGCTCTTTCGGTGGTCCAGTCTCGCAAAACCCCGCCTGAGATTCGCCCGGGGTCTAGCCGATGTCGCCTAACCGGCGGTGCCTCTTCGTGGCGAATGAATGCAAAAGTGCCCAATAATATCGCTGAACAAACCAACTCGAAAGAGTCGAATTGCAACTCGGTGCCTTGCGCGTGTGCCTCTGCGAAAAGTGCAGCCCGCTCGGTCGCAAAGAACTAAGCAAAAACGTCGAACATGCAATGAACGCCTCTCTCCGCACAAAAGTCTGACGAGATCAACTAAACGGTTGCATAGGCGACCTAGGCGCGCGGCATTGATCACCGATACGTTCTCAAATACAGCAACCGGGCCAAGCTGCTCAAAGTTTCTGAAGAACTCTGCAGCAGTCTGGGCGAGAAACTATGCAGCCGCGCGATGTCAACCGCCAATATAGTTAGCAATCGAATGCAGATAAGGCTTATCCATATCGATGCAGTGGCGCAGCCGGCTCATTTCCTGTTCCTCCAGGGCCGGTCGAGTCGTTCGACCGCGAGCGTGCCTGGCCATGCGCGTCGCGTGGGAGGTTGGCCTTTCTGCCCG
>Ga0307486_1002360_pt1 | contig 13227 bp, 25 predicted proteins | sample CBIW02metaG_FD_203663 | JGI IMG/M metagenome (GOLD analysis project Ga0307486, IMG submission 203663) | Sea-ice brine microbial communities from Beaufort Sea near Barrow, Alaska, United States - CBIW 0.2 | ecosystem: Environmental > Aquatic > Marine > Coastal | place: USA: Alaska | collected... | reverse complement strand
GCCCATCGGCGATCTCGGTGACCGTGGCGATGATTTCGAGCAGCACGGTCTCGTCATTATCTATCCGTTGGGAGAGAAGCATCTCCCCGGTCTGGTCGATCACGACGCAGTGATGCGCCCGCTTTCCTGAATCGATTCCCGCCCATACTGCTGGCATCTGAATGTTCCTTCCGTCTCGTTGATAGCAGTTTCCCTGTCGATAACCACGCCGGCACGTCCTTACCCTGCGATCAATGTCGCAATTCTCAATCAGCGGTCGAGTCATCTGCGGGCAGCGGGCGGCCATTCCCAGTGAGCCGTCTATGCGGCAAGGCGATCTCAGCCAAACCCGCCACCCGAGGGTGATCGGCACACTACGACAGTCCCGAAATCACCCACCACAACAACGTAAGGAAGGGGATCTCATCGTTGGCTCGGCGTCAGGATCCGCGATCGCGACCCTCGTTGAACGCACGACCCGATTCGTCGTCTTGGTCCACCTGCCGAACGGCCATAGCGCCACGGCGCTCCACGACGCGCTCATCGGCGCCCTCAATCTCATGCCCGTGATGCTGCGGCGGTCATTAACCTGGGATCAGGGAACCGAACTGGCGCGGCACGTTGAGATCACGAAAGCGACGGGCGTTCCCATCTTCTTCTGCGATCCGCACTCGCCCTGGCAACGCGGCACGAACGAGAACACCAACGGCCTGCTGCGTCAGTACTTCCCTAAAGGCACCGATTTAAACGCGCACAGCGCCCAACGCCTCCTCGAGGTCGCCACCGAACTCAACGAACGGCCCCGCAAAACCCTCAACCGGAGCACCCCAGCCGACCTGCTCAGCAGGCTAACCTCGAAGAAAGAAATAACCCCTGTTGCTTCCACCATTTGAAACCGCCCATAGGGATCTGAGACCGTCACAACCTTGTCGCAGATACGGCATGAGCCGTGCAGGCTTCTCCGCGGGGTGCGGCATCCGAACAGCATCGGTGACACTTGCACGATGCCGAGCCATCGCCGCTCTGTCACGTCTGTCGCGGTGGATCCGGCGAGTTCTGGGCAGGGTGAGGCGGATGGCCAACTGCCCATCGCTCAAATGATGCGGGCCCGAAACTTCGACGCTACGTGTCCTGGATTAAGGACTTTGTCTGGCGGCTGCGTGTACTGTTTTTGCTAGGGTGGTGGCCGCACGCCTGTGGACCCGAATGAGGAGGCACCATGCTTTTCGATATGTCCGCCGCAGCACTCTTCGAGGCAGAACGGTGAGTGGCTACATCGCTGCCTATGGCGATCTGAAGGCGGTCTTCATTAACTGCACGTTGAAGAGGAGCCCGGACGTCAGCCACACCCAGGGGCTCATGGACAAGAGCATCGCGCTCATGCGGTCCCAGGGAGTGACCGTGGACGCCCTCCGGTTCATCGATCACGACATCGCCACCGGCGTGTACCCGGACATGCGCGAACATGGGTGGACCGAAGATGCCTGGCCCGACGAGGTGTGGCCACTCGTTGATGCCGCAGATATTCTCGTCATCGGTGGACCGATCTGGCTCGGTGACAATTCGTCGATTACCCGGCAGCTCATTGAGCGCCTCTACGCCATGAGCGGGCTCTTCAACGAGAAGGGTCAATACGTCTATTACGGGAAGACCGCCGGCGCACTCATCACCGGCAATGAGGATGGCGTTAAGCACGCGGCCATGTCCATTCTCTATAGCCTCCAGCACATTGGCTACAGCATCCCCCCGGCCGCTGACGCCGGCTGGATCGGTGAGGTCGGACCGGGGCCGAGCTACCTCGATCCCGGATCGGGCGGGCCCGCAAACGACTTCACCAACCGCAACACCACGTTCATGACCTGGAACCTGCTGCACATGGCCCGAATACTCAAGGACGCGGGAGGCATTCCCGCCTACGGAAATCTCCGGCAGGCCTGGAACGACGGGGAACGTTTCGGTTTCGACGCCAACCCGGAATACCGCTGATCACACACTCGACACCGCACCGACGGATCGTGCGATGAAGGGACGGATGTCGGCTGTGACTCAATTCCGCACCACTACAGGACTCGTGATCCCCGCAATCATGACCGAGCAGATGCGGGAGATCGACCGCATCGCGATCAACGAGGTCGGGCCCAACCTTTACTAGATGATGGAAAACGCGGGCAGAAACCTGGCCTCCCTGTGTGTCGAGACTCTCGGCGATGCGTGGACCTTGCGCCGATCGTGGTGTTGGCCGGCACCGGCGGAAACGGAGGTGGCGGGATGTGCGCGGCCCGCCACCTCGCCAACCACGGTGGGAATGTGACCGTGGTGATCTCGGAACCCTCCCGGCTAAGCGGAGTGCCCGCCGAGCAGCTGGCGCTTTACCGGGCAGCCGGCGGCCGCCTGCGGGACGTGAGCGAGCTGCCGGCCATTGAGCCGGCGGCGGTGTTGGACGCAGTGCTCGGCTACAGTCTGTGTGATCACCCGGCGCGCCGACGGCACCAGTACCAATCCCTACCCAGTCGCCTAGCCCACAACCGAGAGCACTGTCGCAGTGTAGGTCGTCGTCGATCAGAATTCGTAGATCGTGGCGAGCTCATCCGACAGCAGCACCGTATGCGGAAGTTCGCGCAGTGCCTCGGCGTCAACCGAGATTCCCCTCAGTTGTGCGGCCTCCGCGTACGCTTCCCACGGAAAGGAATCGGGTTTCGCTTCGTCATCCCCCCGCACCTCCATGAGAACTTCTGCGATCACGTCGGCTGCAGAGCGTTTCCAGGAGATGGCCCCGCTGTGCCCATGTTTGAACGAGGACACTCCACGATCCATGTCGAGACGAATCATCGATTCGTCGGATAGGCGCAAGTATTGGGTCATTTTCATGCTCATGGTTGGCCTGGAGTTTCCCGGGGCCGGATCATCGAGTTCGCAGATGATGACCAGACCGGTCACTGACAGGCTGGAAATGTCGAACGGCAGACGGTGAGCGCGCTCAATACCGACCGATCCTCGTCGTATCGGTACGTATCGACCCCGCTCATTGCTATCCGTCATGCTGGGTAGCAGTTTAGGTCCAACGCGCGTCCGAAGTGGTATCCGTAGAGATCTGAGAAGTCCGTCAGGTCCACGTCTACTTGACCTCGCCACGCGACTAGATTCGAACCTGCACAGTTCTTATGCGGAGTAGCCCATTTTTGTGAGCCAGGGCCCACCTTGTACGTGCCCGAGTCAGTCTCCTGGGTAATCCAGCTGCAATCCCCGTCCATGTCGCAGAAAAGAGCTTGAAGGTCTACGGTCACCGTGGCTGTTTCTGGACAGGTGCCGCTTGTCTTCACCCAGTAGCCGTGAACCGATGCTTGGTTATTCGTGACGTGCGGATTATCAGTCCTACGTTCTTAGTCACATCCCCACCACGAGGTATAGGGGGAGACCTCGGGCCCGGGACTCTCGGGACTCTCGGTACTCTCAGCACTCTCGGTACCCTCGTTTGGGTCATAGCCGAACTGCTTCTCCGCCTCGGCAACGCTCAAGTAACGTGCCCCCGAATCACTTGATATCTCAGGGACATTATTTGGGCCTGCCGACTCGGCTTGGGCGGCGGCGGGCACAGCAAGGCTCAGCGCGAGCGCAGCAGCAAATATTAGCGAGAGTTTTTTCTTGGAATGTTTGATCATTGTCTATTTCCCCCAAAATACGAGTAAAATCTCTCAGTTAACAGGCCGTTTATCAGCATAAACAGCTAACTGGCCGCCTCCAGCGTAGGGACAAATATTTCGAAGTAACACTTGTTCTTTGCGACGATATGTGATTCTGATGGTTTGTTGAGAATCGCCCTTTGCTTTTTTGGTGTCGGAAGGTCCCGCCCCCGAACGACGGTGTGGGCTTCCGTTCGCTGACTGACCAGATCGACACCAGGACGCCGGTCGGCCGGTTCTTCTTCAACATCATTGCGTCGCTTGCGCAAATGGAGCGAGAACTCACGATCGAACGCACCCAAGCCGGCCTTGCCGCCGCACGGTCACGCTGAGTTGCGCAGCTGGCCCGGGAGCGTACGAGCCAAGGTGTACGCCGTCGCGGCTGCTGTCGCCGCAGCGCCGCCGAATCGCTTCTCCGGTGGCGGATATTGGGAAGCCATGCACGGCGAGATGACGGGCTGGTACGAGATTCGCATCGACGGTCCGCGACGCGAGCACTTCCGCTTGTTTTGCCAGCTTGACTACGACGCCGTCGACAAAGACGGTATCCCGGTGGATAAGCCCTATCTGCTGATCATCGACGGCCGGCGGAAGGCTTTTCGGGTATCTGCCGATCGATACCGAGGGCGCCCGGCTCCGGTTCCAAGTCATCGCGGACGGTTATGAAAGAAGAAGCCTGATTATCACCACAAATCTCGAGTCCTCGCGCTGGGGAACGGTATTCGGCGACGACAACATGGCCGCAGGCGTCATCGACCGCATCGTGCACCACGGCCGCCTCCTCAAGTTTCGCGGCGAGTCCTACCGCGTCAAACACGCCTTCATGAAATAGCCCCGCATCGGCCCGGCCGACCTCGATCCTGAAGCCGGCCGGGCCACCGCAAACGCCACTGCTCCGAGGGTCACGGCGACGCAAACGACCCGAAAAACCAGCCATTAAGGCCACCGTGCTCAACTGGCCGGGAACGACGCCGCACTGGCCGGTCAATTAGCGCTCAAATGGCCGGCTTCAAGTTGACAAAACACAGCTACAGCCTCCGCGGCGCGCCCGTCGGCGCTGTCGCCGACCCGATGCGGTGGACGTCTGGCCGGGCCGCGCCGGTGATTGCTATTGATGTCCCGTCTGGGATCGACTCCACCACCGGCGAAGCACCTGGCGCGCATGTACGGGCGACGACGACCATGACCCTGGCACAGCCCAAAACTGGCCTGGTCGCCGACGCCGTTGGGGAGCTTTGGCTCGCGGACATCTGCATCCCCCGGCAGGTCTACCGGCGGGTGGGGGCATCCCCACCCGACTGTCTTTTCGCGCCGGGCTACCAAGTCCGGCTCCACGCAATAAAAGAGAGCGATCGGCAGTTGAGCTCTCTGAACCACGTGAGGACGTAACCATGACCCAGCAACATGACTCTGCTCGTGGTCCGGCGACGCCAGCCGCTGGCGCTAACGGTCCCGAAGGTCTCCTTGACGCTGTGCATCGGGAGCGTGCGGGGGCGTCATCGCACCCGACGGGAACCTGGCGCTCATGGACACCCAGTGGATCACCGGCGACGTCGCGGCGAGCCAGCCGATCTGGGGTGCGCCTGGCCTCTGGTGGCCGCTGTCGGCCGGGTTGTCCGGGTTGCGGGTCACGGCGTCTGCCGCAGACGGGATCGTCGTCGATGGTGAACTTGTCGACGGCGACGCTGTCGTGACCGGCATGGACTCCGTGAGCCCGTCCAGCATCCGCTTCAGCGACACCGTGACAAGAACCGTCATAGCGAGCGAGGAGGGCGAGTATGCCCTGCGGGTCTGGGATGCCGACTCGGAGGGTATCCGTGACTTCGGCGCCATCGAGGCCTTCCCCTACGACCCTACCTGGGTCGTCGAGGGGCACTTTACTTGGAACGTCGGCGCGGAAAAGGTCAGTATCGCTTACCTCCAAGAAAACGGGAAGACTCGGGAGAAGACGGTGCCGGGGGAGGTCAGCTTCACCCGCTACGGGGAGGAGCATCGCCTCGTGGCGTTCGAGGACGGTCCGAGCGTATTGATCGTGTTCGCCGACTCGACGACCGGGGACACGAGCTATAGCGTCGGGCGGTTCCACCGTGGGGTTCCCGGTGACACGGGCAGCATCACACTCGACTTCAATCGGGCCTACCTGCCGCCGTGCGCCTTCAGCTACAACTTCAACTGCCCCATCCTGCCGAAGCAAAACAGGCTGGACATCGCAGTCGAGGCCGGCGAAAGGAACGTGCTGAACCGGATCGGCGATCTGCTCCACTGACACACGGGGAGCCTCGCCCAGGCCACTTTCGGCGCGACATGGTCGCGGTCAGACCGATCAGAAATCCCGCGGTGATCGCGACCAGCGTCTCCGCCAGCGCGCTGCCCGGCCCCCACAGGGTGGGGCCCTGCGGGGCATCGAGATTCTCGATCACGGCTGTCGTGATCAACGCGATCAACGCTCCGGCCGCAGACAAGTTCAGACCGATTCGAAACGGCACCGGCTGCTCGACGCGCGCACGCACGTAGAACGTGAGAACGGCCACAGCCACGACAGGTGCGAAGTGGTAGGTCGTTGTCGGGTGGGTAGACGCCATGAGCGCCCAGCCGAGGGCAACGGCACCCGATACCGCGACTGCCTCGAGCGACGCGCGTCGGGGGGTGCGGTCGTCCGCATGGGGCCCGATATCGGCGGCCTCCGGGACCGGTTGCGGAGCCTCCGTCTGCTGGGCCTGTCGCTGCGTCATGTTCGGTTCATGATCCGGTGGCACAGAGCTACGAACGGATTCTCTCGGGGAGCACCGTCTGCTTGCACCTGCACGACGCGCACGCCGTTCCCGAACGCGACGTGGCCCCGAATGTTCCCAGCCGCCGGCGCCGGGCGGGGGTAGTACCAGGCGGCAGTGGCGGTCTTTGGCCCGTCGACCGACAGTGTGTACTACTTCGCGGTACCTTTCCACGGGCACGGGGATGTAGTGGATGCATCGGAAAAGTACGCGGAGTTCAGCGATTCCGGCGGGAAGTAGTGGTAGCCCTCAACCCGGACGGTCTTCTCTGAACTGTCCCTAATTTCATGCCGCTTTCTTTCTGGTGAAAGGCGTCGGATGTTCCCAAGAAACACCCAACAGAGGTTCGCGAACGAGCGGTCCGCATGACCCTTGATCGTTTGAAGGATTACCCGTCAATTTGGGCCGCGTGCCGCGACCTAGCCCCCAAGCTCAACATCGGCGCGGAGACGCTGCGAAAGTGGGTCACTCAGGCGCAGGCCGACTCCGGCGAACGCACCGGGCCCACGACCGAGGAGCTCGAGGAAATCAAACGTCTCAAGCGCGAAAACCGTGACCTGCGTGAAACGAACGACATCCTCCAAGCAGCAGCGTCTTTCTTCGCGAGGGAACTCGACCCTCGCAACCGTCCATAGTCGCTTTCATCCTTGGGATGAAGGCCAACGGCCATGGAGTCGAGTTGACGTGCGGCGTCCTGCGCGAGTAGGGCGTCGCTGTCACTTCACGGTCGTATCGTGTATGGAAGACCCGCGCTGCCGCCGCGCGAGTCCAGAGCGACGCGGTCCTTGTCGACCGTCTCAGGGCGTTGAAGGCCGGAGATTGCCAGGGTCGTCAGCAACCGGAGATCCTCTATGGTCGGCGGAAGATGACGGCTTGGCTTCGCCGGGGCGGGTTCGCTGGCGTGTCCCAGCACAGGGTCGACCGTTTGGTGCGTTTGGAGGGCATGAACGGCCTCGTGCGAGGCCGGAAGCCCCCGGCGTCGGCCTCGACCAGCAAGGACTCCCCTCGAGCCCCTGACCTGCTCGAGCGCAACTTCAGTGCACTCCGGCCGAACCACAGCCAGGTAACGGATTTCACGTACGTGCCGACGTGAGGCGGCTTCGTCTACGTGGCCTTCGCCATCGACCTGAACTCGCGAGCGATTGTCGGCTGGCACGCCTCAACGGTCAAGGATACCCCGTTCGTTGAATTGTGGATGAACATGGCGTTCTGGCGCCGTGACCATGCCGGCCATGCGGTGTAGCCCGGGCTCATAAATCGCTCCGATGCGGGCCCACAGTATACGTCTATCAAGTTCACAGAAACCGTCGCGCTGGAGGGGCTCGTCGCCTCGATCGGGACCATTGGCGACGCCTACGACAACGCGGCTGCCGAGACCGTCATGGGGCTCTACAAGAACGAGGCCGTGGCCAAGACGTCACCGTTCGTGACGGAGCCACTGAAGACCCTCGCAGACGTCGAAAAACTCACCTTCGACTTTGCTGGTTTGGGACAAAAATCGGCGCCTGCACAGCGCACTCGGGAAAATGCCGCCGGAAGAATATGAAAGCAACAACTACGCTGAAACAAACGGTCCGATAAGTATCGAAGCCGCAAACAAAACGGCGGCATGAAACCCGGGACGGATCATAAAAGTCGTGCGGTCACTCCATGTCGAGCAAGCCGCATCGATCTTCCCGCATGGAGGCGTTCCTCTCGCGGCTGCCCCAAGGCCGGGAGTTGGTTGTTTGGTTCGAGGACTCTGCTCGCTCCGAATGCATCGTCACGACGTCGCCACCGCCGGTAGCGTCAAGCCTTTGACCGTTCAACTCTTGTTCCTCAGCGGTTCGATATCCGTTCCACGAATGGTTGCCCACGTTCCATCCGCTTTGACGGCGTCCGGATGGTGCCTGACGGCGATAAGGCCTTCGCCTCTTTTGACGGCGATAAGACCATCAAGTACATTGAAGGGAATAAGACCGTCGCGAGGAGAGTGTTATGGCAGCACGTGGAGAAGTGAAAGGCGCGGAGGGGCTCGGGCGCATGCTGCAGCAAGGACGCCTCGTCAGCGGGCTGACGCAGCGCGAGCTCGCCGAGAAGCTCGAAACGGACCAGAAATACATCTGGGGATTGGAGTCCGGCAAGAACGCGATCGTGCTCGAGCGTATTTTTGCGATCATGCGCGAGACCGGCGTTCGAATGTACATGGAGGTTGACGACCGGGCGGATGAGCCCTTGCCCGACGGTCGGGAGGCTTCCCGTGGCTGACCTGCGGGTGGAGCTCTATGGTCAGCTGGTGGGCCACTTGGTCGGAACGGACCGCCGCACCTTCGACTTTGTCACCGCGAAGAATGCCATCGACACTTTTGGGCTGGGCAGCACGATCCTCTCGGAGTCGGTGCCGATCGACCTGGTCAGCAACCGCAGCAGGGCGGCTCGTCGACGCAATTTCTTCGTCGAGCTCCTGCCTGAGGGCACCGCACTGGACACTCTCGCGGCGGAGATCCGGGTGTCCAGCGACGACGTCATCGCCCTGCTGGCTCAGTTCGGCCGGGATGTCGCCGGTGCCGTTCAGATTTACGATCCGGAGGCGCTGGGGGAGCCGCGCACTCCTGCCCTCGCCCCGGTTGACGCGGTCGAGGTCGGCCGGATGCTCACGAACACGCAGGTCGCCCCGCTCGGAAACCGGCCGAAGTCCGGCCGCACCTCCCTGGCCGGCGTGCAAGACAAGATCGTGCTCGCACGACAGGATGATCACTGGTTCCAGGTTCTCGAAGGGTATCCGTCGACGCACATCGTCAAGCCGCCGTCGTTGCGCTTCCCGACGATCACGTTCGACGAGGAGTACGGCTTCCGTGCGGCCAAAGCTGCCCGCCTGACCACGCTGGATTCCTGGATCGAGGACTTCGGCGGAATCCCCGGCCTCGTCATCGAACGGTATGACCGATCGCCGGACGCACCGCAGGGACGCATCCACCAGGAGGACATGAACCAGGCCCTGGGCGCATCAAAAAATGAGAAGTATCAGGAGTTCGGCGGGAGTGTGTCGCTGAAGCGCATAGCGGGTGTCCTCGGTGGCGACGGCGACCGGTCCGCCGTCGAGCAGTTCCTTCGACTCCTGACTGTCTCGCAGGCCGTGGGTAACCTTGATATGCACGGTAAGAACATCAGCATGCTCCACCTCCCCGACGGCAGCACGAGAATCACCCCGGCGTACGATGTCGTCCCGCAAACGCACCACGACAGTGACGGCAAAATGGCCCTGGCCATCAACCGAAAATACGCGCACGCCGCCATCACCCTCGACGACTTGGTCGCCGAGGGTGAGTCGTGGGGCCTGCGCGCACCGCGCGCCATCATCACGTCAGCGCTTGAGGCCGTGGACCAGTTCGTCCGTTCCGAGACTCCCGTCGCGCAGGCGCATGCGGAACTTCAGGACGACATCGCACGGTTCACGAGAAATCTTCTCGACCGACGCACGACGGGCGCCCATCGTTAGCTGAAATCCCATTTGGTCATCACGATGTGACCAGCCACGGACCATAGACGACAATCACGCCGCCATTGACCATTTTGTGCATGCTCAATTTTGCGGTGGCGCCAGGCGGCGTCGGTCGGTCGCGTGGAGATTTGATGCACGCACGTTTATTCAACGTTTATTACCTCGAAACAGGCCGAAATGGGTCGAGCCATTTCGAGAGAACGGAGGCGGATCGACCAAAGAACACCTCGTCAGGTCGAGAGTACTCGAGGTTTTGACGCTCACTCCGAGGCTCAATGAAGAGCAGGTCGCAAAACGTCGGTCGTGGGTTCAAGTCCCACCCGCCCTACTATAAATTCGATCTAATCAGGGTTTCTTGTCTTCAACGAAAGGGCAAGACTTGATGCATTGGACGATTATTCAAAAATATCCGTGTTTACCGGGGTGTTGAAGAGATGGTACTCGACCCAGTTCGAGTGATCTGGGGTGACCTCGCGTACCTACGGGGTATGGACAACGAACGACTCTTAGGGCTTGGTCTCGAGCCGGTTCTCACCACGAGCGAGCTCGCCGACTATCTCGGCGTGCATGCCCAGGCCATATATGAACTACGCACCGATGGACGCGGCCCCATCGAGCACTCTCTTCGCCAGCAGAGAGCGAAGTTGTATACGCGGGCGAAGCACTCTCGCACGATCCTCAACATGATTCTGGCGTTCGCGGTGCGGCGAGAGATCATTCCGCGCAATCCCATGAAGGAAACCTCGCGCATGAAGAAACCTCCGCACACTCCGAAGGCACTCACGGCTGACCAGATTGCTGCTATACGCCTCGTAGCCCGTGAATGGCGTGCGGAGTAGGGGAGGACTGGGCAGCGGTCTGATGGTCAGGTGCGGGACTTCATCGAGGTGATGCTCGGCACAGCCACCCGCATCGGTGAAGTGCTCGCGCTTCGGCAATGCGACGTCGACCTTGACGCTGATCCGCCACGGGTGACCATGAGCGGAACGCTCGTGGTGCACGACAAGGCCGGCGTGCATCGCCGGGAGCACCCGAAGACGCACGAGCCGAACCGGGTCATTGACATTCAATAGTGCCCGGCCGACGTGATTCGCCAGCGCCTGGCGTTGCTCGATCCGGAAGACACCGAGCACTTGTTGTTCTACTCCCGGGTGGGCACCCCACTCACGCCGTACAACGTCAGGCGCACGTTCGGGGGATACTCCGCAACGCCGGCCTCGAGGGCATGGAGATCACTCCGCACTCGTTTCGCCGCATGGGGGCAACGCTCCTCGCCAACGAGCTCGGCATGCAGGCAGCGGCCGACATGCTCGGGCACACCTCCACGTCGACTACCAAGGCGCACTACGCCGAGCCGGACCGCACGGTGACGTCGGAGCCGACGCAAGTGCTGCAGCGGCCGGCTCGGCCATAGTAGGTCTTTCAGAAGGGAACCTCTTGAGGGACAGCAAGAACTCACCCCGCCCGGGTTCACGTCCCGACGCGTGGCAACTTGTCGTCACCGTGTAATCAGCTCACGAAGCGGAACACACACCACGGAATCAGTGCGATATTCCCGATCACATCAAAGAGATCCATTATCTTGTCGCAGGGTTGACACCCAGAGAGCGTGTGCGCGATGCTCGAAGTCATGTTCAGGTGGTCCCATATCGCTGGTCAGCGACACCTGAGTCAAACGGAGGGTGTCGTGCTCGAAAGCCCACCCGATTCCTATGGAACCAATGCCTCCCTGCCGGACATTGTTGAGTATGGACACCTTTGATTCCCGAGCCACAGACTCCGCACTGTGGTTGCACGTCCGCGGCGGGAATGGGCGCGCGTTTGGTGTCCTGTTTGACCGCCACCGGGATCGGGTTTTTGGTCATAGCCTTCGGCTGGTTCGAACACAGGCGGCGGCTGAGGATGTTACTGCGATGGTGTTCCTCGAAGCTTGGCGTTGCAGAACACGAGTTCGGTTCGTTGATGAGTCCATCCTCGGGTGGCTCCTTGTAACCACTAACAACGTGGCCCGGAATCAACTTCGGTCCGGTCTCCGACACCAGCGACTTCTCCGAAGGCTTCCACCGCCGGATTTTGTGCCTGACCACAGTGAGGCGGTGCTGGACGCGATCGACCTCGACTCCACAGGGAACAAAGTTCAGCGCGCCTTTGCGCACCTGAACTCCCGGGACCAACAGATACTGCTGCTGTGTGTCCTGGAAGACCTGTCGATGACGGACGTCAGCCGGCTTCTTCGAATACCTTCGGGCACCGTCAAGTCCCGACTATTTCGCGCAAAGCGACACCTCGCTCTCGTCCTCAACGAGTACAACCCGATTCAACCATCCCCATCAGTTGCGGGAGAAAGCACATGATGAACAGCACGCCGACGGAACCGCACTTCACTGCAAACCGCAGTGCGGCGATCCGAGCCCTCCTCGTGAACATCGCCGAACCAGGAACTCCAGAGAATCTGAGACTTCGTCGTGCTCGACGCGTTCGCATCGTCGTCCCCGCAGTCATTGCAACCCTCGTCTTGACTGCCGGTGCCGTCGTGGCCGTCCAAGCGCAGGTAACGAGGACCGATCACATCAATTGCTTCGCTCGAGCGGAGCTCAACATGTGGGGGGAATTCCCGGGTGCTCGGGTGACCAGCCTCGAGGGCACCATCGGCGACAGCGAAGGGGGTCCGGTGTCAATCAATGACGCCCTGGCCGCGTGTTCAGACCTCTGGGCCCAGCATGCCCTGGACGCAAGTATCGAGAGTGGGGTTCGTTCAGATCCCGTTGACCGAACATTTTCCTACCCTGTCCCCGACCCGCTCACGGTCTGTGTCATGTCCGATGGAATGGCCGCCGTGATTCCCGGCGCGTCCGGCGTCTGCGGTCGCCTCGGCCTGGCGGAACGAGCCAAGTAGGAACAAGCAAATGTACCGGCCATTCCTCAAGTGAGTTGGCTTGCTTTGACGAATGAAGCAGATTCTTCTTGCGAGCTCATGCAGTTCCCGGAGGTCACGTTCGACGCCGACGACGCCGCCGGAGTGGCAACATTGTCCGAGGCCGACGCATTTGACCGCTCCTGGGGGCCCCTCTCGTTGTTGAATGGGGCTCGAAGGCCCTCCAGAACGGGAACGGCTCACGCGACGATGGTGGAGCTGTGGGTGCATGTTGTAGTCGCAACCAAGTGGACGTACAATTTTTTGTACGCGAGAGGATCCTAATGCGCACCATGACATATTCAGAATCCCGGGCGAAGTATGCCGAGACTCTCTCAGCAGTGGTGGATGACCGGGAAGAAGTTGTTATCACTCGTGCAGGACACGAACCCGTGGTCATCG
>Ga0307486_1002358_pt1 | contig 13233 bp, 11 predicted proteins | sample CBIW02metaG_FD_203663 | JGI IMG/M metagenome (GOLD analysis project Ga0307486, IMG submission 203663) | Sea-ice brine microbial communities from Beaufort Sea near Barrow, Alaska, United States - CBIW 0.2 | ecosystem: Environmental > Aquatic > Marine > Coastal | place: USA: Alaska | collected... | reverse complement strand
TGGCAAAGATTGTGACCGCACTATGAGCGCCGAAACGGTGAACACCGAAGAACTGATCGCCGCCGCCAACGCCTGGCTCGAACAGGATCCTGACGCCGTTACCCACACCGAGCTCGAAGCGCTCATTACGGATGCCGCCAATGGTGACGAGACGGCAATCGCTGGACTTCATCACCGCTTTGACTCGCGGCTCGCCTTCGGCACCGCCGGGCTGCGCGGCGAATTGGGTGCCGGCCCGAACCGTATGAACCGAGTTTTGGTTACCCAGGCAGCTGCAGGACTTGCCGCGTACCTACTGGCCCGTGAGCCCAGCCCCAGCATTGTGATTGGGTATGACGGCCGCATAAACTCTGAAGTTTTTGCCCGCGACACCGCCATGATCATGGCCGGTGCTGGGGTGCGTGCCACTCTGCTTCCGCGACTGCTTCCCACCCCGGTGCTGGCCTTCGCTGTGCGCCACCTCGATGTCAGCGCTGGCGTGATGGTTACCGCCAGCCACAACCCGGCAAGCGACAACGGTTACAAAGTGTATCTGGGCGGCGACAATCATGGCTCGCAGATCGTTCCCCCGGCAGACGCTGAGATTGCCCATGCGATTGATGTTGTCGCGAAGGGTTCCATCAGCGAACTGCCCCGCTCGACCGACTTTGTCACGACTGATGACGGCGTCGTCGACGAGTACATTGCTCGCACCGCAGCCCTCGCCACCGAGGGCGCGCCGCTGATCTTCACGTACACCGCACTGCATGGTGTCGGTTGGGAAACCAGCCAGGCGGTGTTTGCGAAAGCCGGATTCTCGACCCCCGTTCTCATCGAAGAACAGGCTCACCCCAACGCTGCGTTCCCCACGGTGGCGTTCCCCAATCCCGAAGAGCCGGGAGCCATGGATCTCAGCTACGCCAAAGCTCGCGAAGTGGGAGCCGATGTGGCCATTGCCCACGATCCAGACGCCGACCGCCTTGCCGTTGCTGTCGTGGGGCGTGACGGTGAGTGGCGGCGTCTGAGTGGAAACGAAGTGGGAATTCTGCTCGGCTGGCGCGCAGCAGAACGGGCCAACGGGGTGGGAGTGCTTGCGGCATCCATCGTCTCAGCGCCGGCACTGCGCGCAATCGCTGCCGACTACGGCATGGCCTATCACGACACCCTTACAGGTTTCAAATGGATCTCGCGTATCGACGGTCTCGCTTTCGGATATGAAGAAGCCCTCGGTTACCTCGTTGACCCAGATAAGGTTCGCGACAAAGATGGCATCTCCGCGTCGGTAGACTTCCTGTCGCTTGCTGCCGAACTAAAAACTCACGGCACGACCGTTCTCGACCGCCTCGATGAGTTCACGGAACGCTTCGGCGCGTTCGCCTCCCGGCAAGTGTCGATTCGCGTCGATCAGGTCGCGCAGATCAGCGAGATGATGTCGAAAGTACGCGCCAACGCCCCCACCGAGGTAGGCGGGCTGACGGTCACAGCATTCTCCGACTTCCTGAATGGGGTCGATGGCTTCGCACCGAGCGACATTCTTCGCATCGACTTCGCTGGCGGCGCCCGCATCATCGTGCGGCCGAGCGGAACCGAGCCCAAACTCAAGTTCTATGTGGATGCTTCAAGCACCGAAGGCGGTGGCGCCGAGCGGCACGCGACCGCAGAGGCTGTCGCCACTCAACTCGAGTCAGGTATGCGCAAACTCTTGGCTTAGGGCCGGGGTTCTGCTGAAGGCGTCCGGGTTTTAGCCGAGAGCGTGCCCGAGCTTGTGTTTGAGCTCTGAGGTGTCGAAGAGGTTCACAATCACGATGACGTCGGCGTTGGTCTTGCCGATCGCCTCGACAAACTCTTGGCTCGTGAGGATGATTTGCGCGTCGGCGGCAACAACCCGCACAGTGCTCACATCGGCGGCGACCACCGTAGCTTCAAGATCGAGTGCTCGGAGCGCGCGCTCGGCGTTGACTTTCAGCACGCCGGAACTGCCGATTCCCGCGCCACAAATGGTCACAATTTTCATCACGGAGTTATCCCCATAATCTGTTGAACTTCTGCTGCCGATGTTGCTTCAGCCAATTGGTCAATGGCCGATGAGTCATTAAAAATGTTCGCCACTGCGGCAACGGCAGCCAGGTGTGCCCCTGACTCAGAGATTGCCAGCCCCAGTACCACCCGAACCGGATCGTTGTGGGCGTGGCCGAAATGTACGGGCTCTGAAAGAGTCACAACTGAGAGCCCGTTGGTGATGACCTGTGGGCCAGGGCGTGCGTGTGCCAAGGCAAGCCCTGGCGCAATCACCACGTACGGCCCGTGATCTTCGATCATCCGAATCATCTCAGCGGCATACAAAGGTTTCGCGGCACCTGAGCGTGCAAGAGCCGCACCAGAAAGCGCGACAGCAGCACGCCAATCAGCGGCGAAAGCACCAATATTGATCGCAGATTCGGGGAGCGGAGGTAGCGACATCGCTATGCTCGCTCGAAGCCAACGCTGATGGCCTCGGATAGCTCTTCGCGCTCCTCGATCGGCAAGAACGCTGCCGCAGCAGCATTCACCTGAAAGATTTCGAGGTCGGTGAGGTCGTACCCGAACGCTTCCGTGAGCAAGGAAAGTTCACGACTAAGAGTCGTGGCGCTCATGAGCCGGTTGTCGGTATTGACGGTGACACGGAATCCGAGCTGGTAGAGCAGGTCGAAGGGGTGGTCGATCATTTCATCGCCCCACTGCTCAATCGCACCTGTCTGAAGGTTAGATGAGGGGCTCAATTCCAGTGCTATCTCACGATCCTTGACCCACTGAGCAAGGTCGCCAAGCGACACATAGGTGTTTTCGTCGTCTTCGCGCGCAGTAGTGATGTCTTCGGCAAGGCGCACGCCGTGGCCGAGACGCAGCGCACGACCATCGAAAAGTGCGCTGCGGATGCTCTCGAGACCATCCGCTTCACCCGCGTGCACTGTGGCGGGAAGGTGGTTGTGGGCGAGGAGATCGAACGCACCACGCATCCGGCTCGCGGGGAACCCTGCCTCCGGTCCCGCAATATCGAAACCAAGTACGCCACGATCGCGGTGGCGAATCGCGAGCTCCGCGATCTCTGTGCCGCGATCAGTCTGACGCATCGAGCTCAAGAGTTGACCGACGCGAATGCTGCGCCCACGGGCGCGAACCGTGTCGACACCTTCTTCGAGGCCGTCTTGCACGGCGCTCACGGCCTGGTCGAGATCGAGCCCTCGCTGCACGTGTTGCTCGGGCGCCCAGCGGATTTCTCCGTAAATGACACCGTCCTCGGCGAGGTCCTCAACAAATTCGCGGGCGACTCGCTGCAGGTTCTCTTGCGACTGCATTACAGCGATGGTGACGTCGAACGTTTTGAGGTAGTCGACGAGCGAGCCGGAATCGGCATGCTCAGCGAACCAGGTGGTGAGTTTCTTCGGATCAGTTTCGGGGAGTTTGTAGCCGATCTCAGCGGCAATTTCAACGATAGTTTGGGGGCGCAATCCGCCATCGAGGTGATCATGTAGGGAGACTTTGGGTAGCGCGGTGATGCTTGCGCCGCCTCCGGGCATTAGATATTTCTCAACAGCGGCGTTCATATCGTTAAATCTACCGTGACATTCTCTGAAAGGCCTCTGTGGCTTTGCTGGATGACGTTAAGATCCGATAAGTGCTTCACCGTGAAGAACGTCGGAGATTTCTTTCGCCGCGCGGGTAGCTAACTGATGCACACGTTCGGCATCCACGTCGCTGAAAGTGGTTGCAATGTAGGGAACCGTGAGCGCGGCTACCGTTCCCGATGCACTGCGCACAGGAGCGACAATGTCGGTGATACCCGGCTGAAGCGTGTCTGCACGAATGAGGGTGTCTGAGCTGTCGGTGGTAAGTACGGCACCGGTCGCTGTGGTTGCGATGTCGAAAGCGGCTCCGACCCGCACGCGGAAACCGAAATCGGCGGGTGATTCAACCTGGGCAATTACACGAACTTCTGTGCCGTCGATCACAGCAAGGTTGCAGGACTGCCGGGTCTGTTTCGCGAGTTCTTGCATTACTGGCACCGCGACGCTGACGAGTCCCCGGACGGGTGGATGCTGGTGCGCGAGTTCGAACAGTCTCATCGACAGAGCGTAGAGCCCTGACTGCTTGTTGCGGAGCACATAGCCGCGTCGTTCGAGGGTCGACAACACTCGAAAGATCTGGCTCGTGCTTCGCTGCGTGGCTTCCGCAACTTCTGACTGGCTGAGCGCGCCTGAGGTTGCGGCGAGCAACTCAAGAATATCGAGGCCCTTATCGAGAGCGGGAGCCGCATACTCGGGCGCGGCAGGCACTAGCGGTCCGCATTCATTGCGGCGAGCATCCGCCGGGCAATTTCGCGGTTGATCGTGTCGGGAACGGGCTGCGCGCCTGGTTCGAGGGTGTCTGCTGCGGTGGCGACGCGTTCTAGCGAGAGCACTTGAAGGAGAAACCCGAGGTCCATTGACTCGATCGAGTTACCTTTGGGTTCGCGGCCTGCGAGGTTCATCATTCTTCCATCGGCGATCAGTATCACGTGGCGGTCTCCCGGCAGGTCAATGCGTTCGATGGCGGTATCGATCTCAGTGGTGTTGGTCGCGCGTTCTCGCAGGGCAGGCACGTCGATCTCCCAGGGGAAGTGGCCGCAGTTGACGAGGATGGCACCGTCGGCCACAACCTCGAAGAATTCGGTGCCCAAGATCTGTGGATGGCCGGTGGCCGTGATAAAAACTTCTCCCCAGCCAGCCAGGTCGAGCATGTTTGCCACGCGGTAGCCGTCGAGGGCTGCCTCAAATGCCTTGATCTCATCGACCTCAACGACGGCAACTTGTGCACCGAGCGCCCTCAGGTAGTGGGCGACTCCGCGACCGCACCAGCCGTAGCCCGCCACCACAAAGCGGCGGCCGGGAACCATGAGGTTGGTGATGCGCATGAAGCTTTCGACGACAGATTGGCCTACGGCGTGCTTGTTTTCACCGATCGATTTCAGCGGGCTGTCATTGATCACCACAATCGGGAACGGTACCTGACCGGCCATTTCGGCGCGCAAGCGATAGCCGCCAGAGGTGGTTTCTTCGGTTCCCCCGACGATTTCACCTGCACGCCCAGAAGCGATGATGCCCGCAACGAGGTCTGCCCCGTTATCGAGCAGAATGTCTGGCTCGGCGGCGACCACGGCCGCCACGTTCTCGTGATGCTGCTCAAGTGTGTCGTCGCGGCTGCCGAAAATGGTCATCCCCTGCTCGCGCAGGAACGCGACGACATCGTCTTGAGTTGACCCGTGATTGCCGGTGGCAACGATCTCCGCTCCCCCGGCGGTAAGCGTTTCGAGCAGTACGGCGGTCTTAGGTTCGATGTGCAGTGACATGCCGATGCGATGGCCCGCGAATGGCTGAGTCGCAGCGAACTGCGTGCGCACCGCAGCAAGCAACGTCATGCGGGATCGAACCCACGTCAGGCGAGCGGCGGCGCGGTCAACAAGTTCACTAGTCATTACGTCATTCTACATATATGAATGCAATTTTCATATATGCTTTCGATTATGGCTGAGAAGATAATCCTTGACTGCGATCCAGGGCACGATGACGCGATTGCCCTGCTGCTGGCACACGGAAGCCCCAAAATCGAACTCCTCGGAGTGACGACCGTGATGGGCAACCAAACCATCGAGAAGGTCACTCGCAACGCCCTCGCGATCGCCCGCGTGGCAGGCATCTCCGATGTCCCCTTCGCCCGCGGCGCCCACCGCCCACTTGTGCGCAACATTCAGGTCGCCGAGTCCATCCATGGTGAGTCCGGTCTCGACGGACCGGTGCTTCCCGAACCCACTATCGAGTTGGATGACCGGCACGCGGTTGACTTCATCATCGATACCATCATGGCTCACGATTCCGGCTCTGTAACTCTCGTACCCACCGGCGCACTCACCAACATCGCCCTCGCCGTGCGCAAAGAGCCCCGCATCGCCCCACGCGTTAAGCAGGTCGTGCTAATGGGCGGCGGCGTGAACGTCGGCAACTGGAGCGCCACGAGCGAGTTCAATATCGTGATCGACCCTGAGGCAGCTCACATCGTCTTCAACGAGTGCTGGCCGCTCACGATGGTGGGCCTCGACCTCACCCATGAGGCTCTTGCCACTGATGAGGTTGCAGCATCCATCGCGGCCGTTGGTACGGGCCCCGCACGTTTCGTTGGCGAGCTTCTCGAGTTCTTCGGTGAAACCTACCGCGAGGCTCAGGGCTTCGATCATCCCCCCGTGCACGACCCCTGCGCTGTAGCATTCGTCATCGATCCGAGCGTTATGCAGGTCGTGAAGGTGCCCTTGGATGTCGAACTGACCGGAACGCTCACCCTCGGCATGACCGTGGCTGATTTTCGCGTACCAGCCCCCACTGATTGCACGACTCAGGTTGCTCGCAACCTCGACCATCCCAAATTTTGGGGAATGGTTGTCGATGCGCTTCAACGCATTGGAGATCCTCCGCTGTAAGCGTGCGCGGTCGTCAGCGCTTACCTAAGCGGGGTCGGGTGGGCTGACCTGAGCGCTGCCCCGCCGGGCTAAGCGCCGGAGGTCTCCGCCGGCGCGTCCTTGCGCGCTTGACGCTTGCGCGCGCCAAGGTCAACGAGCCCGATCACCATGGCGATCGAGAAGAACAGCGTCGTCGCGAGCATCCCGATGCCGTACGCGTCGTGGTACATCTCGATATTGCTTCCTCCACTGTTGCGCTCGTTATAGAGCGTGGAGTAGAACAGCGAGAGTGCCACCGCGGTACCAATTGCAGTGCCAATTCGTTGGCCCAGTTGACCGACGGACCCCGCCAGCCCACCCTCGCGCGGTGGGATGTCGTTCAGGGTCAGAGTCTGATTGGGCGAAACTACAAGCCCACCACCGCTGCCACCGACGAATAGTGCCGCCGCCATGAAATACGGTGTGAGCTCGGGCGGTGTGAGAATCGCGGCCGCCATGAGCAGCCCGAGGCCGACCATGAGAATTGCGAGCCCCAGCACTACAAGGGACCGTCCGTAGCGTTCGACCAATATTCCGCCGCGCCACGAGGCTACGGCGCTCGTGACGGCGAAGCCGATCGTCACCATTCCAGCGAAGACCGGAGCAAGACCCAGGCCGAGTTGAAGGTAGAGCGTCGTCACCAAGAACATGGCCGGCATGGCGGCAAAGTACACGGTGGCCAGCATGGTTCCGTTGCGGAACGAACTGATCCGAAAGAGTTGCAGCGGCACGAGAGGCGCACGTCCTGCCGCTGCATAGCGACGCTCCCAGGCAACAAAGGCTGCCGCCGCCAGCACAAACAGCACCAGCAGCCACCAGCGATTGGGATCGTCCGTTGGTGCGCCGGTCGTGAAGAGGAACGGCCACATCAGCGCCAGCACGGTCACACCAAAGATCGCGATGCCGATCGGATCAAGGTCCAACCGCGCATAGCCCGCTTTAGACGTTGCCGGCAAGATTCGCCACGCCAAGATCACAGCGATGATGCCGAGAGGAACGTTCATCCAGAAGATATAGCGCCAGCCATCCTCTACCCCGCCGATGGCAATCATCAGGCCGCCTAGGGTGGGGCCTAAAGCCGTCGCAACACCGATCATTGCGCCAAACAACCCAAAAGCTCGGCCGCGTTCAGGGCCACGGAACAACTGCTGAATGAGTCCAATGACCTGAGGCATTTGGATGCCAGCGGCTACTCCCTGCAGCAACCGAGACGCCAGCAACAACTCGGCGCTCGGCGCGACGGCACAGGCGACACTCGCGAGCGTGAATATGGTCAGCCCGATGAGAAAGAGGGCCTTGCGAGAGCGTTGGTCACCGAAGCGACCAGCAGGGACCAGAACCAGCCCGAAGGTCAATACATAGCCAGCTACGATCAGCTGCAGCTGGGTCGAGCTTGCACCAAGAGCATCCTCGATCGACGGCAAAGCAACATTGACCTTGGAAAGGTCGAGGATCGTAATGGCGGCCACGACGACACAGACCCAGAAGGCGCGCCGTTTGTCTTTTTCGCTCAGAGCCCCGTCGTCGTTCGACCCGCTGGAGGTGCCTGTGACGGTCTCATCCGCTTTTGTCATTTAAGCAATTGTACTGTCAGAGGATGAGAGCTTCCGGCCACCAGTACGCCGGTCTTACCTGCTGAGTCGACCCTATTCAATACGTCCGGCGATCAGCGGGCCACCGTCGTGCACAGCCTCGCCAACATCACCAATACGGTACGCGCCCGCAAGCGACTCGAGTGCACGCTCGAAGCGCGCCGGCTCGTCGGCATGCAGCGTAAACAGAGGTTCTCCCCGGCGCACCGTGTCACCCGGCTTCGCGTGCAGGTCGATGCCGGCGGCGTGCTGAACAGGATCCTGTTTGCGTGCCCGACCGGCACCCAGACGCCAGGCGGCGATACCAAATGGCAGAGCTTCTTGTTCGACGAGAATGCCATCGCGGTCGGCGGTCACGACATGACTTTCCTGAGGCTGTGGCAGTTTGGCATCCGGATCTCCGCCCTGAGCCTGAATCATGCCGCGCCAGGAATCCATCGCCTGGCCGTTGTCCAGTGCGGCCTCAACGTCAGCGTCTGGCAGGCCCACCTGAGCGAGCATCTCGCGTGCGAGAGCGATCGTGAGCTCGCGTACGTCGGCGGGGCCACTACCGGCGAGCACCTCCAGCGACTCGCGCACTTCGTTGGCGTTCCCGATGGTGAGCCCCAGCGGAACATTCATATTGGTGAGGAGCGCTACGGTCTTAACACCCGCATCCGTACCAAGGCGCACCATCGTTTCGGCAAGCTCTCGGCTGCGCTCAGGATTCTTCATAAATGCGCCCGAGCCAAACTTGACATCGAGAACCAGCGCAGAGGTACCTTCGGCAATCTTCTTGCTCATGATTGACGATGCAATCAGTGGGATGGCGTCAACCGTGCCGGTGATGTCGCGCAGCGCATACAGTTTCTTATCTGCCGGGGCGAGCCCTGCGCCGGCAGCACAAATAACGGCGCCAACCCCACGCAGCTGGGCATAAAATTCTTCGTTGCTGAGATCAGCGCGCCAGCCCGGGATGCTCTCCAACTTGTCGAGCGTGCCTCCCGTGTGCCCGAGTCCGCGGCCGGAGAGTTGAGGAACGGCAACTCCGAACGATGCCACCAGCGGCGCCAGCGGAAGTGTAATTTTATCTCCGACACCACCGGTCGAGTGCTTATCCGTAGTCGGCTTACCGAGGCCTTCGAAACTCAGCGTCTCCCCACTGGCAATCATGGCGAGAGTGACATCACGGATCTCTTGGCGCTCCATGCCATTGATGAAGATGGCCATGGTCATGGCAGCCATCTGTTCGTCGCCGACATAGCCGCGCGTATAGGCATCGATCAGCCAGTTGATCTGGTCAGTCGTGAGAGCGCCCTTATCGCGCTTGGTGTGGATAAGGTCCACGACGTCAAAGCGCTCAACGTTTGTGGCCCCTGTGCTGTTATTCACTGCGGTACTCCTCCAGAGTTCGTGGCCCGAATGCATCGGGGATAACTTCGTCAATGGTCTTGATTCCTGACACCGTTTCGAGCAGCATTCCCGCCGCCGAGTGTTCAAAAAGCAACTGACGGCAGCGACCACACGGCATAAGGGCATTACCTTTGCCATCGACGCACGTGAATGCAACCAGCTTGCCACCACCGGTCATGTGCAGCGACGACACCAGAGCGCATTCGGCACAGAGGGTGAGGCCATACGACGCATTTTCAACGTTCGCACCAGAAATTACCCGACCGTCATCCACAATTGCGGCGACGCCGACCGGGAACTGTGAGTACGGAACGTAGGCGTGGGTCAGAGCTTCAGTGGCGACGAGCCTCAGCGCGTCCCAGTCGATGGATTGCGATTCGGTCGTCATAGCGTTACCCCTTTATATATGGTGTTCCGGATGCTGCTGGCGGCCGAGACTTTCCGACCAGCCCAGCAACGGCAACAATCGTCACGACGTAGGGCAGCATGAGCATGAATTCGCTCGGTACCGGCGATCCAACAACGCTCAGTGCGTTCTGCAGGTTGCTGGCGAAACCAAACAGCAGTGCGGCGAGCGTTGCCTTAATGGGATCCCAGCGGCCGAAGATCACTGCGGCGAGGGCGATAAAGCCGGCACCAGCGGTGACATCTTTACCGAACTGGCCCGTTTGGCTGAGCGTGATGAACGCTCCACCAAGACCGGCAATCGCACCAGCAAGGGCGACGTTCCAGAATCGGGTGCGCCTCACGTTGATGCCGACAGTGTCCGCGGCCTTGGGGTGCTCACCCACGGCACGCAGGCGCAGTCCCCAGCGAGTGCGGTACAGCGCAAACGCCACCACAGCCACAATCACGTAAAGCAGGTAGACAATGAGCGTCTGTTGGAAGAACACCGGGCCAATAATAGGGATGCCGCTCAAGAACGGAATCGGCAACGATGAGAAGCCGGCTGGGTTGTTGAGCTGTTCTGGACTTTCCGCTAACCACTGCGAGTAGAGGAATCCGGTGAGTCCGGAAACCAGCACGTTGATGACAACACCGACGATGATCTGGTTAACCAGGTATTTAATGGCAAATACCGAAAGCAGGAACGACACAAGCATTCCTGCAACTGCAGCAGCGAACAGACCTGCGAACGGTGACGCGGTGATGGTCCCCACTACCGCCGCTACGAAAGCACCGGCAAGCAGTTGAGCTTCGATAGCGATGTTGACGACACCAGCGCGTTCGGAGATGACACCGCCAAGCGCCCCGAATACCAGCGGCACTGCTAAGACGAGTGATCCAGCAAAGAGTTCCGGAACCCGCAGCGTCTCGTCGGCAGCAGCCCAGGTGAGAAACCCCACCAGCGCGAACACGGCGCCGATGATGGGAATCCAGGTGGGCACCTTGCGGTCTTGCGAAATCATGAATGCAGAGCCGACCGCGATGAGTGCCATCAGAATGGTGACGATGACACCAGTCGCCAATGCGGGCAACTGAATTACCGGCAAACGAAACAGATCGGTGCTCGTCGACAGGTCGAACCCCGTGGGTGCATTCTCAGCAAAACCAATGAATAGCACACCCGAGATGAGCGACAGAATCGCAAACGCGATTGGTAACTTCCAACTGCGACGGTCAATCTTCGAATCAGACCGAGCCGATCCTTCCGATGTCTTGGTGAAAGCCATTAGCCGACCACCTTCTTTGCACGAGCGCCGTTTTGCGGCAGACGGAATACAGCGCGCACGAGCGGCGGCGCAGCGATAAAGAGAACGATGAGTGACTGAACAACGAGAACAATGTCAATCGGGATACTCTGCGATGCCTGCATCGTGAAGCCACCCGCTTTGAATGCACCAAACAAGACTCCGGCGGCAAACGTGCCCCACGGGGTCGAACGGCCGAGCAGTGCAACGGTGATGGCATCGAAGCCGATTCCGGCATCCACACCAGCGGTAAAACCGGTTGTTGTCGTACCGAGCACCTCGGTACTGGCGGCGAGACCCGCATAGCCGCCAGCGATCAGCATCACGTAGATGTACAGACGTTCTACCTTGATACCGGCGACTCGCGCAGCGTGAGGGTTGAGGCCAACAGCGCGAAATTTGAAGCCAAGACTCGATCGGTCGATCAACCACCAGGCCACGACAGTTGCGGCGATCACAATGATGAATCCCCAGTGCAACGTGAAGCCGTCACCAAAAATGGGCGGCAAGACTGCGGTGTCCGCTGCCGGCGGAGTCTTCGGGTTGTTGGAGCCGGGGTTCTTGAGGAGGTCGGTGCGCAGCAAGAAGCTAATCAGGTAGTAGGCGACGTAGTTGAGCATGATCGTCACGATCACTTCGTGCGCCCCGGTGCGTGCCTTCAGCAGGCCCGCGATCGCGCCCCACAGTGCGCCACCGATGATTCCCATAATGACGGCAACGATGACGTGGATGACGATGGGCAGATCCCAAGCGAAGCTCGCATAGCCAGCGAAGGCGGCACCAACGATGATCTGACCGCGGCCACCAATGTTGAACAGACCAACACGGAAGGCGATTGCGACACCCAGCCCCGCAGCAATCAGCGGAGTCGCGAACACGAGTGTCTGGGTCAACGGCTTGATCCCCGACAGAAAGTCATCACGTCGGAAGTCGTAGATCGACCCCTGGAACAGCGCCAAGTACGCGCCACCGACGGCGCTGCCGACGGCCGCAAACAAATCGCCAGGGCGTGCGAAGAAGTATCCGGCCGCATCCTGCACATCAGGGTCGGTGAGCGCGATGAGCACACCACCGATCAGGATGGCGAGCACAACCGCAAGCACTGAAAGTAGCGCGTTGCCCGAAGTGATTTCTCGGAATGCGTTCGTCCACCGGGAGGTGTCTTGATTGTTCTCGGAGTTTTCAGCGCTCTCAGTGAGGGCGGCCTCCTGGGAGCTCTGGTCGTGAGTTTTTTGGGGTGTTGGCTCGCTCATGCTGCCTCCTCCGTAATGCGTTCGCCTGCCATCATGAGACCAATCTGCTCGCGCGGGGTGTCCGCAGGAACGATGCCAATAATCTCCCCCTTGTACATGACCGCGATTCGGTCAGCGAGGGAGACAACTTCATCGAGCTCGGTCGACACGACGATTACGGGAAGACCACGATCGCGCACCCCAACAATCTGCTCGTGAACGAATTCAATTGATCCAACGTCGAGGCCTCGAGTGGGCTGTGACACGACCAAGAGCGACAGTTCGCGGCTCAGCTCACGTGCCAGCACAACCTTCTGCTGGTTGCCGCCAGACAACTGCGAAACGCTCTCCTGAATGCTCTGGGCACGTATGTCATAGGACTCAAGTTTTTCTGCCGCAAACTCGTTGAGAGCCTCAGTCTGCAACGTGCCGTACTTAACGAATGGAGCCTCGTCGCTGCGGTCAAGCATGAGGTTTTCGGCAATGCTGAAGCCGCCGACCAAACCATCAAGTGTGCGGTCTTCCGGCACGTACCCGACACCCTCATCAAGAATCTGACGGGCATTGAGCCCCAGCAGTTCCTTGCCGTTCAGAGTGATCGAACCCGACACCCGTTCCTGCATTCCCAGCAACGCCTCGGCGAGCTCGGTCTGGCCGTTGCCCTGGACTCCGGCGATCGCGAGAATCTCGCCACCGTGCACCGTGACGCTCAGTTCTTTTACGGCTCGGTGACCGAACTCATCAGCAATCGACAGCTTGTCAATGATGAGGGCTTTGTCGGTGAGATGTGCCGGGGCCTTGTCGATGGTGAGGTCAACCGCGCGGCCCACCATGAGCGACGC
>Ga0307486_1002355_pt1 | contig 13248 bp, 5 predicted proteins | sample CBIW02metaG_FD_203663 | JGI IMG/M metagenome (GOLD analysis project Ga0307486, IMG submission 203663) | Sea-ice brine microbial communities from Beaufort Sea near Barrow, Alaska, United States - CBIW 0.2 | ecosystem: Environmental > Aquatic > Marine > Coastal | place: USA: Alaska | collected... | reverse complement strand
CACGCATAGGAAGCGTAGCACCCACATTCTCAAGAACAAAATTATAGGCCTCCTTCGCTGGCATAATGGTCACATGAGCTATTGGAAACGGTTTTTCCATTCTGAAATTAATTTCATAATCTTTGGTTGCAGAAGGATCGCCTTCCACCTGGACGCCTCCATCCCAGTTATCCTTATTTACTGCCTCAAATCCTTCCACAATATTGCCATGTACGAAGGCTCTGCCCAATACAAGAGAATCCTGATATTTTCGATAGCCCTCGGGTTTTAGTATACGGTAGGCAATAGGCTCATCTATGGGTGTAATCGGACCCGGTTTAAAATAATTGTTAATGATATTATATCTGGAGCGGTGGTCACCTCCATCAATAGAACGGTTCCACCAGTTAAAAATCACGTTATTTACAAAACCAAAATCACCATACATACCAACAGAAGCATTACGGGAAACATTATCAGCCCACAGATTACGCATAAATGTACTGTTAAGCCCGCCAATGGTACTGCCAAAGGCATGGTTATAAGTATCAAGACCTTCGGAAAAGATAGAATTCTGGATCGTGATATTCACGGTTGGCAGCTTTTCCACCCTACCATTGGTATGGACATATACGTGGCGGTACATGGACATATTTTCGTCCAGTCCCCAACTTGCAGACACATGGTCAATCATTATGTTTCCAATTGGATTACCACCAAAAGAATCATCCCTGCGACCCACATCAGTTGCACCCCTCCGAAACCGCATATGGCGAACTACTACATCATGGGTATCAATCAAAAAGGATTCACCGGCAATACAAACACCACTCCCAGGAGCTGTTTGACCCGCAATGGTAATATATGGAGCTCGAACTGTAATAGGAGATTCCAATCGGATGATACCTGCTACATTGAAAACCACAATACGTGCTCCTCCTTTTTCGCAGGCTTCTCTTAAAGTACCTGGCCCCCTATCTTCGAGACTGGAAACCACATATACTTTTCCTCCGCGGCCACCAAAAGAGTACATTCCCCCTCCTTCTGCGCCTGGAAAAGCTGGAATTTCAGCTTGTAGAAGATCTTCCGGATAAGCTGCCCAAGGTATATAAGGTTTGCCTTTCGCTGCTTCAGCCTTTATTATTGGCAAAGCATTCTCCCATGCTACGTCAGAGAGACGTTCAACCTCAACCATAAAGTCATCTGCCTTCACTTGAACACTATCTGGAATAGATGGATATTGTGCATTACACAACTGAGCACTCCCCAACAACACAATAAATGTTATTATATATTTAAGACCTGTATTCATTAATAAAATAGTTTTAAGTTAGAAATTACCTGTTTAAATTTTTTATAGAAAAGAGACAGCTCCAAAAAGAACAAAAGACGAATCTTATAGGACCGCATGAAATCTCTTTTTCAATGATAGAAAATTTTGACCAGGATTGTATCCTGTACTATACTGCCAAGGGAAGAAGTAATCCTTAGTTTAGAACTGGTATTTTCAAATATTTTTTTTATAGGAAAGGGATTAGGTTGGTAAGAAATATAAATTTTTACCTAGAACCAATCCCTCAAATAGAAAAATTCAGCGATTTTAAAACCCTAATCTAGTCCGTTTAGTTAGAATTATTTTTTTTTCTTTCTTCTAACCTTATATGCCATTCTTCACTTGCTTTATTTAAGTCGTAACCTTCAGCTGAAAGGTAATTGTTTATTCTCCCTTTATATTTACCAAACCATGCATGTTTTTCATCGGAAGAACCGCCATCCATAGCAAGTTCTCTTGCTTCCACCAAATTATCATAGATATATGCTTTTTGCGGTTCAGTAAGGTTTGGTAGCATATCAAGATAACCTGTATAAGTTATTTCAACTACGCCATAGGTCATACCGTCCTTGACCTGAATAATTTGAGCCTCTGTTAACTCTTTGGATAGCATTTTTACATAAGATTTATGTAGTCTAACAATCCTTTTATCAACTTCTTTTTTAAGCTTATTGATTTTTTTCTCTTGTTTGCTTTTTTCCAAAACACTGCCTATGATCTCTTCTATTTTGGCATCACGCCCATCCTGAATTTTACTCAAAGACCTGTATTGCCCAGCAATTAAATCTCTTACGCGAAGTTCCTTATCTTGGTCAACTAGGTTCATGTTATCCACGATCTTCTGTGCTCTTTCATTGGTCACCTTTACATAAGCCGGATCAAATCCAGATTGGGCTTGTGCATGTATACCACAAGAGATAAGAGTAAGTACGAAAGCAACAAACAATATATTTCGATATAATTTCATCTTTTTTATTTTTAAAATTAATATTTTAATAAAAAATAAATTCCTGCCCCGTCCATCACGGAAAGAGCAAGAATATTATCAAACTTCAACAAATTAATTTTTGTATTTCGCTAATCCATTATTTAAGCTTGTCAAAGTATCATCATTATTCTCCAAATTTTTCCAATCCACTTTTTTCGTTGGATCGATCCCGTTAATATATTTTTCAATATTAGTATATCCATCCCCACTTAAATCTTTTTTGGCGTCTGAGGCATCTTTAGTATTCAACCCATATTTCTCTTCCCATTTGTCTGGCATCCCATCCATATCTGAATCCGTATACGGATTTCCATTATATTCAGGGTATCCTCCAACTTGTGAAATATCTGTTATAATACCTTGTTTGTAAGAATCTGCCGGAAGTCTTCTATGTTCAAATTGGTAAAAAGAATCTGGATCAAGTCCTTTGGTATATTCAGGTTTACCTGTTTTCACAGTTCTAATAACTCTCTCATCTACAGGGTCTCTTTTAGGTAATGTTGCTCCTGCATTTTCCATAACAAAATCGTAGGCCTTATTTGCAGACATGATCTTAAACCAAGGTTTTGGAAGCGGTTCATCCAATTTAATATTGGCAAAATAAACTTTTGCTTCTTCTAATTCCATTAATTGACCATCTTTCCCTTCCATTTGAACTCCGCCAGCCCAGTTGTCATTTGTGATCGTTGGGTTTTTGTCAACTACATTGCCATGCACATAAGCTCGTCCAAACCTAAGAGTATCCAGATCACTCAACCCGGCTTCAGGTTTTAATATTCTATAAGCTATTGGTTTCTCTAGTGGGGTCACAGGACCCGGCTTGTAATAATTGTTGATAATATTATATCTAGCCATATAATCTCCTCCATCAGTAGTACGATGAAACCAGTTAAACACTACATTATTAGCAAAGTTAAAAATGCCATTCCAACCAATTGAAGGATTTCTTCCCGCATTATTTGCCCAAAGATTTCTAAGAAAAGAACAATTTTCACCACCGAGTGTGCTACCCAAAGAATGATTGTATGTGTCTAATCCTTCTGAAAAAATACTATTTTGAATAGTTACATTCACTGTGCCCAATTTATCCTCGGGATAGTCTCCCCCTGGACTATACATATGTCTATAAATAGACATATTCTCATCTAATCCCCAACTTGCGGAAACGTGGTCAATCATTATGTTACCAACGGGGTTTCCTCCAATGGCATCATCCCGTCTTCCAACAAAAGTTTCTCCCCGGCGAAACCGCATATGTCGTATCACTACATCATGGGTATCTATCCAAACCGTTTCACCCGCTACAACTACCCCATCACCAGGAGCAGTTTGTCCTGCGATAGTCACATATGGTGCCCTTATTATAAGAGGTGTCTTTAATTTAATTTTTCCTGCTACATTAAAAACGATAATTCTCGCTCCTCCCTTTTCTAAAACTTCGCGTAAGGTTCCTTCCCCGCTGTCTTCCAAACTTGTTACAGTATAGACGTTTCCTCCGCGACCTCCATAACTATACATTCCTCCACCTTGGGCGCCGGGAAATGCCGGAATATCTGCTTGCGGTAAATCGTCTGGACGAAAAGCCCAAGGAATATAAGGTTTTCCTTCTCGTGCTTCCTTTTTAACAACTTTAATAGCCTCTTCCCAAGCCTTATCTGAATGTGCATAAGCCTCATCCTTAATGGCTTTTTCTCCTGCTCTGTCTTCCTCAGTAAGCTTTGGATACTGGGCAAAAACATTGGTGCTACTTATCAAGCTAATTAAAAGTAACGGTATTAAAATTTTTGTTTTCTTCATTCTTTTATAATTTTCAATTTTTGTAAACAAAGAAACTTATTCGGAACGAATAAGTTTCTTTTGCTTTCTTCGTTAAATTTTATTGTATTGGATTAAAACTTCCACCCCAACCTTGCGTTTGTTCCAGGTAAGGTGCTGTGTCTAGCAACTCCTGATATATACCCCAAAAGTAATATTCATCATACCAATGAAAAGTAAAACCAATCGGATCAACATCATCTCTTACAACAACTTCAAAATAATTGTCATATAAATAATCCACATATTCCTCATAAGTTGAAATTCCTTCAGGGTAAGTCTCTGGATCCCTATTAATTACAGGAGCATCCTCCCCTTTAAATGGATCTTCGTCACCAACATAATCTTTGGCTACAATATAATAACCTTTCCTTCTTGAACCATCAATTGGTTCTTGATTTAATCTTGTTAGGGTTCCAAAAGCATCATCATAAAGCAACCAACGCCTTAAATCATGAAAGCGTTTATTTTCATAGGCGAATTCAACCTTTCTTTCATTAATAATGGCAGCAAAATGTTCATCTCTCGAACTCACACCAGAGAGTCCATATTGTCCATCTAAATTTTCAATACCGGCTCTTTCTCTGATATCCATAATCCCTTGTTTCCCTTGTCCTAGGTTTCCTATACCTACTGCGGACTCAGCCAAATTTAGGACCACCTCAGCAAAACGTATTTCCATATAGTCAGCACCGCTATATCTAAATCCATCCAACTCACTAGTATTTGGACTAGTAAACTTTTTCAAATAAATTCCTGTTGCATTAGGTGAATTTTCAGTAGATCGTTCAGGTTCTCCGCCAGCAACAGAATTCCAATAATAGGTCCATGTCTTATAGTCAGGATCTTCTTCATAAGGCCAAACATCGCCATTATAGGCAAATGTATCATAAAACCTTGGGTCTCTGTTCTTATAAAAATCATTGCTATCCCCATCAGGATTATATGCAGTACCATCACTCATAGGAAAGGCATCTACAATTTGTTTTGTAGGAGAGTTGCCACCTGATGCTCCTAAATCATTTTGGCGTGAATACCTTTCAGTTGCATTATTTTTACGTAGTTGACCTCCATCATTACTATTAAAACCAAATGACATTATAGATTCCATATTATAATCCTGAAACCACATATTTCTCCAATCAGAATTTAAGCCCTTTCCAGCTTCCAAACAAACATTATATGCGGCCAGGTTAGCATCGTAAGCACGTTGCCATCTCCCTGCATCATCAGTTCTGTTAAATAAAGGACTTGCCCAGGTTAACAAAACACGCCCTTTTAATGCAGCGGCGGCTTCGGCTGTAATTCTACCTGCATCACTAGCACTATAAGGCTTGCCGTTGGTCAACAAAGTTTGAGACATATCTAAATCAGAAACTATTTGATCTATAGTCTCGGCGGATGTACTCCTGGGGATTTGATTTTTTGGATCATCTATATTAGGAGCTTGAGGTGTTAAAATTATAGGTAAGCCTCCATATAACCTTACTAATTCAAAATACTGCCAAGCTCTCCAAAAATAAAACTGACCTTTAAGTTGGTCCTTAAAATCTTCATCAAGACCTGTAAAGTTATCTACATTTTCAAGGTATAAATTACAGTACCTAATTCTTGTCCAAGCATCATTTCTACTTGAACTGGATGTTAATTTAGAACCAATAGATCTTAAACAATGATCATTAAGGGGTGAAATTGAAGACCAATCAATATTATAATCCACTTCTCCAGCGACCTCATCGCTTGCCTGGGAGAAATCATCACCACCATCATGCTCATCTGCGGTTAAGGTATACATTGCCATATTTTGGTCACGTGCCGGCAAAATAGAATAATAAAGATAATCTAAATACTGTGTTGCTAAAACCTCTTCAGTGTAAATTCCTTCACCTACACTCGAATAATCTTTTTTGTCTTCTATAAAATCTGTAGAGCAACTACTTAAGAGCATAATCATTAAGATAGCTAACAGACCGCTTATTTTTATTTTTTTCATAATAACGTAATTTAAATATTTTTGTCAAATTAAAATCCAATATTAAGTCCTAAAGAATATGTTTTAAGAACCGGATATCTATCATAAGTACCATTTGGTGGTAATCCATAGTCTTTATATGGGTTATAAAGAATGAATGGATTAATTGCCACTAAATTGAGCCTTACATTACTAAGCATCATACTCTCTGCAATGTTTTTAGGTAAAGAGTAACTTAAATTAATGTTTCTGATACTGAAATTAAAATTACTTACTTTCCAGTATTCAGATATAGCCATATTTATATTACTATTCTCTTTAGAAAGGTTAGGAATTGTTCCAGATGGGTTCAATTCCGGGTCATATTGATTCGCCCAGAAAGCTGGTCTGTTCTCAGCACTACGATTGACGGCATTTTGGGAAATACGTGATCTGGCCGTTCCACCTACTAAACTGTATCCTCCCCAATTTGTACTCAATACAGAGTTTAAACTAAATTGTTTGTAGGATAAATCCAACACCGTAGAAAACCCTGTTGGTCCTTTTGAGCGTTCTTTCAATTGAACTTGGTCATTCTCATTAACAATACCATCTGGCTCTGCAAATGTTCTTGTTTCCGGATCCCACTCCCCTCTAACATCCCGATAATATAACATTCCCGGTCTAAGATTTTCTGTTGTCTTACCAAGAATTTGGGTAATACCTGTTTCTGCTAAATAATTATCTATATCTGCTTGCGTTTTGAACATCCCTACAAAATCGTATCCCCAAACACCATTGTCTGATGATTCTCCTGGTTTACTATCCCAAGGTTTGAGGGTTGAAATGTCCCCAAAATCTCCTTTAATTATTTTGTTATCGGACCAACCGGTATTAAGAGTAACCTGATATCTGAAATCATTTCCGATATAATCATGCCATCTAACCGAAAGTTCAGTTCCCCAGGTGTTCACTTCAGCATAATTCACCGGTGTGGTTCCTCCACCAACAGTAAACGGTACCGCCTGATTTAGATTAGTAAGAATGTTTGTTCCCGTGTTATAATATTGCTCAAAATTTGTTGACAATTTATTATCGAAGAACTTAGCTTCTATCCCAAGATTAGTTTTTATTTCATCACTCCATTTTATATCTGGATTTGCTGGTGTTCCTGTTCTTAAACCAGGGGACACATCTCTATCTCCCCCAAAAACAGCACCTTTATCTATCTGGAACCCAAATTGTTGCAAGTATGAAAATGCTTTTACATCATCTTTTCCCAATTTACCAACAGAACCCCGGACTTTAAGAAAATCTATGTTTTTTGATTTAAAGAAATTTTCTTTGGAAATAATCCATCCTGCAGAAAGAGAATAGAATTCACCCCAATAATTTTGAGGTGCGAATTTTGCAGATGCATCCGATCTGAATAGAAATTCAGCCAAATACTTTTCGTCATAGTTATAATTCAATCTACCTATATATCCTAAATCTCCATTCTCATTTCTCCAATTATAGGTATTGCTATAATCTGCACCATCATTAGGAACTTCCCATAGCATCCCAGTTGAATAAATCGGTACGCCATTTTCTTTAATAATTCTATCTTTAAAAAATTCAGATTCAGATTTTTCAATAGAAAACAACGCAGATACGCTATGCAATCCAAAATCACGTGCATAAGTAGTCTGAAAATTCATTTGTTCACGTTTTGTTGTACTATTTGTGATGGCTATCCTATCCCCGTTCTTAATTTGATTTACCTTATCTATAGTGTTTTCACCTAATGGCCCAGAACCACTTTCATAGTAAATATAGTCATCAACATCATTAGGACCATTAAATTGATATAGGTTATATCTAAAACCTAATTGAGTTCCTCTGGCTTTAGATTCTGTTCGCGCATAACGCCCTGAAACTTTCAAGCCCTCCATAAATGGTATTTCATATTCTGCAAATGCATTCAGGGTAACATTATTATCTTTATTTTTTGCTAAATTTTGTAACCTTTGTATTTCCTCATAGTGATATCCCAGCAACTTGTCACTATTAAGACGATTGGTCGCCAGATTAGCTGGCAAACCATTTATATACATTGGAAGAAATGGCGCCCTGTTTTGTAATTCTTGAAAATCATCTTCAATATCTTCTGAACCAACTTTATTAAAGGTTTTTCCTTCATCTGTAAAATAGCCAGATACCTGAAAGTTTGCAGTTAAGCCTTTGGCTAAATTAACACTAGAACCAGCTCTAAACGACATTCTATCATAATTCAAAGTACCTAAATTACCTTCTTGTGTATAATAAGAAATTCCGCCAAAAAAAGTACCATTTTCACCACCTCCGGAAATATTTACATTGTGTCTTTGAGTTGTAGCTGAGGTCCAATTGTCCTCTAGAAAATCATGATTTAGTGTTCTAAAATGATCCAGCTCATTAGGCGTGAAAAAATAATTTCTATCTGGAGTTGGATTATTTGGATCAAACTCATGGCCCGCTCCATTAGGCCCATTCATAATGTTAGTCGCTAACCCAAACTCATAAGCATTCATCATTCTTGTTCTGTAATTCTCATCTGCAACGGAAAAATTTCCACTATAAGAAACTTTGGCCGGACCGATTTTTCCTGTTTTAGTTTTTACTAAAATCACCCCTTGTGTTGCTCTGGCACCATAAATAGCTGCAGAGGCATCTTTTAAAAAGGAAATGCTCTCTATTTGAGATGCATCCAGAGTATTGAATAATGAAGAATCGTTAAACCCTGAACTAGGATCTACCTGAATAACCCCATCAATTACGTACAATGGATCTGTAGTTCCACCATCTTTTGCCGTAGTTTGATATGGATTACGTATGGTTATACGTCCACCAGCTCCTGGTCTTGATTCTCCTCCAGAAACACTTACGCCTAAAACACGGCCTACAAGTGCTGAAGCTAAATTTCCTACCGGAAGATCTTTTATTTCCTCCATATCGATGGTTTCCACCGCACTTGTGATATTCTCTCTTTTTTGTTCACCGTAACCAACAATTACAATATCATCCAATTGAGTATCATCATCCCGTAAAATCGCATTTATAATGGAACCAGCCCCTACAGATGTTTCATAGGTTTTCATTCCGATAAAAGAGAACGAAATAACATCTCCCTCACTGGCTCTCAGTGAGTAAAATCCGTCGTTATCAGTAGCAACTCCATTGCTTGTGCCTTTAACGCTGACACTTGCGCCCGGGATTGCTTCGCCTGCAATATCCGTTACATTCCCGGATATGGTTTTTATATCCTGTGAATAACCACCAATACTTATCAGTGTAATTAACAGAAGCGAACAAATTTTTGTTTTAATTCCTTTCATTAGATAATTGATTTTAGTTAGTCTTAAATTATAATAGGTATTGTTTAAAAAGTTGAAGAGATTTTAAAAACCAACGCAATCGATTTAGTTACGTTTTAAATTTACTTCGATAAAATAATTTTAACTTTTCTGTAACAAACTTATCGCCTTTTTGTTATTATGGTATCCTGTGCTGTACTGCTTAACAAAAAATTATTTTTTACTCTCCATTCTGAAAACAATAATTAAATAATCCTTTAATTGGCCGGAACAAATTAGTTTTGGAAAATAGTTATACATACCACTGAAAATCTTAACTGGAGAATTTTTTATTTTTCTCCTTAATCCAATCAAATTCCTGTGCCTAACCTATTTAGAAGGAAATATCATGAACCGGAAGAGCTTTATAAAAAATTATTTTCGAGAGTAGGGATGCACTTATTCAATATAGCTTACATTAGCATCAATCTTTATTTTGAGCCTTTTTAGCGTTCGCCTCTTTTACATAGGACTTATACATTTCCCGCCAATTACGTCCATTAGAATTAAGATATTGCTCAGCTTTTGTTTTGTAAATCTCAAATATGCCGGAAATTTGATTCATATTTTTATAATCAACTGCCTGTTCCCGTGCCTGCTCCATATAGCCCCGAATTGTTTTTTCTTCCTCCTCGGTAAGGTCTGGTACAATAGCATTATACCCAGCCATTGTAAAATCGACTTTTCCAACAGTGTATTTGTCAAGGATTGCCTCCACCTGTTCTTCCTTCAATTCTTTTCGAAGACCATTCATAAGATTTTGATGTACAATTTTCGGCAGGGCAGAGTTGGCTATAATCTGGCGGTCCAGATCACTCAGAGGTTTACCATCAAGAGGATTGATACCTGCGGGAACGGTAGTATAAGGGTGTTCATTGTGCCAATCCCGGATAAATTTTAAATGAAGAGCTATTATTTCCCGAATTCGATGTTCTTTCGGCTGGTCATTAAGTTCCAGTGAAGCAGTCCACTCTTCTGCCTTCTTCTCCTGGTCTAAATCGGATTTTGCTGTTCTCTCTTCTGTTTCTACTTTTACAGATTCCTTTGTCTGCCCCTGAATATTACTGGTAAAAATAACTATGCTGAAAAGTGCCAAAAAATAAAATTGATATTTTTTCATATTTTTAATTCTTTATTATTCAATAAAATTTATTTCTTTTTCTTAAAATGAAACCTGGATCCCAACAAATTATTAAGAACAGAATCAGAATTTTTATATAACCTAGGAGCAATATATTAACTTAATATTAAGAAACTATCCCGTGCTATCCTGAACTAGGAGATAAAAAAATATTTCAAAAATTATTCTATTAATTAATCTCTTTGAGATCTATTAAATAAATAACAGGCAATAATAAATTGGGAGAGCAGGAAAGTTCCTTGTTCTTATGGAATTTTATCGGGTACTATTAATGTGTCAAAAGTTACTAATGATAGTGTGAGTAGACCTCAATAAATGAAGTCAAAAATCAGTCTTTAATGAACTTCCAATATACATAATCACATTTTTGAGAAAAAGGAATAATCACCCGATCCCACCTCAAATACAGCTTTTCCGTTTTGCATGCGAAGGAATTTGATCCCATTAGCCGAAGATGCCGGTTTATTCCCCTCCCTTACATCCTTTACAGAACGTGCAGGGATGTAAATAACGGCTGTGGTATTACCGGGTATGCTTATGTCCCAAGTAAAATTATTTTGATCTTTTTCCCAGCTACTATTAATAGGTCCATAAATGGATTTAAAGCCCGCATTAACGAAATCCAGTCCATTTATTAAAACCGGTTTCATTTCTATTCTTTTGAATCCCGGCTGTTCCAAACTTGATTTTATTCCCGCAAGATCCTCATAATACCAAATTATAAGGTCACCTAGCAGCATCACGTGATTATAGGAATTCATATTTGGCGCTGCTGTATTCCCATTCCATAATTCCCAAATGGTCGTGGCATCATTCTGCACCATATAACCCCAGCTTGGGTAGGTTATATTTGTTGCAATCTTATAGGCGAGATCCGGGCGTCCATTTTCAGTAAGGCTGCGCAATAACCATTGGGTCCCTATCAATCCGGTACTCAAATGACCATTATTCCTTATTTCTATAATTTCAACGATTTCTGCAAAAACAGCAGCTTTTTGCTTTTCTGGTATTATACCGAAATACAGGGGCAACAAGTTATCCGTGAGTGTATTATCACCATAATTAGAGTCCTCTGAATTAAAGAATTTTTTATTAAATCCATCTTTAACTTTACCAGCCATAACCTCATACTCCTCGATATCAGCATCATTCCCTGTTATCCTGGCAAATTTTTGCATCATCTGCAAATAATGGTAATGATAAGCAGTAGAAATAAGTTCACTCGGGTGCTTAACGTTAGCGCTCATTCCTTTGGCCTCCTCAATGGTTGCCGGGGGCGCGACCCAATCACCATAACTGTCTTTTGTGAGAATATAATTTTCATCCAAATAATTGTTCTCCATATAATGCAACCACTTTTTCATTGAGGGGTAGTGCTTTTCAATCGGTTCTACATTACCATATTGACGGTACAGCATATCTGCTACCAAAAGATAGGTTCCCGGCCACGTCATGTTGTCGCTATAGTAGTTCCAATAGGCAGGAGCTACATCCGGAATAGAACCATCGGCTTTTTGTGAATATTGAATATCGTCAAGCCACTTAGCATAAAGTTTTCCATTATCAAAGACGAAGCTCTCCCCATAGGCGCTAGTGGACCTATCCCCTAACCACGGTTGTCGCTCATTACGCTGCGGACAATCTACGGGCATCCCTTTGTAATTACCCCTTATTCCCCAATAGGCATTTTTATAAATCTTATTGGTTAATGAGTTTGATGTTTTAAAAGTGCCTACCATTTCCATGGCATCATAAACAACCTGGCCCTTAAAATCATCAATAGTAGGCGTACCCGGATATCCGGTAATTTCAACATACCGAAAACCATGATATACAAAAGTGGGCTCCCATACTTCTTCACTTGCTCCATTAAGTGTATAAACATCCGTAGCTTTTGCATCCCGCAGATTAGCTACATCCAATCCTCCTTTATTATCCAGGATCTCCGCAAATCGTAATATTACCTGATCCCCTCTTTCACCTTTCACCCTCATTTTAACCCAACCTACCATATTTTGCCCCATATCTAAAATATAAGTCCCTGGCTTGTTAAGTTTTATGTTAACAGGCTTAATAGTTTCCATTACTTCCATGTTCTCGGTCATTTGTGCCTCAAACACCCCAAAAGGTTCTTGAACATATTCAGCATTTAACCAATTACTGTCATCAAAACCGGTTTTCTTCCATTCCGGCATTTCTTTTCTTGCATCATATTCTTCGCCATCGTATTCATTATTGGAACGAATAGGCCCATCAGCGGTAAATTTCCAGGTATCATCTGTCCTGAATGTTTCGCTGGTGCCATCAGTATATTCCACATCAATATTCAGGATCATCTTGGGATAGCCGAAGGTCTTGATCTTATATGGCTTATAATTCTGTTGCATCGTATAAAACCTGCCATTTCCCAAAATGGTAGAAACCGCATTCATACCTTTCTTTAAATGATCTGTTACATCGAAGGTGTTATACTTGACGTTTTGCGAATAATCTGTAGGAACGGGCGCCAATACCTGATCCCCCACACGCTGACCATTGATATAAAATTCATAAAGACCTAGCCCTATAATGTAGGCTTTGGCATTTTTGACTTCTTTTATAACTTTAAATTCTTTCCTGAAATAACGGGCAGATAAACGGGAAAATTTATCTTCCCTATCCCATGAA
>Ga0307486_1002352_pt1 | contig 13261 bp, 14 predicted proteins | sample CBIW02metaG_FD_203663 | JGI IMG/M metagenome (GOLD analysis project Ga0307486, IMG submission 203663) | Sea-ice brine microbial communities from Beaufort Sea near Barrow, Alaska, United States - CBIW 0.2 | ecosystem: Environmental > Aquatic > Marine > Coastal | place: USA: Alaska | collected... | reverse complement strand
TCTCCTCGAGCGGGGTGTCGGGGTCTGCGCGGTGGGAGTAGAAGATGTCGACGTAGTCAACGCCCATGCGGGAGAGCGACTGGTCGAGGCTCGACAGGAGGTATTTGCGGCTGCCGAAGTTTCCGTAGGGGCCCGGCCACATGTCGTAGCCCGCCTTGGTCGAGAGCACGAGTTCGTCGCGGTGGCTACTGAAATCTTCACGGAAAAGCTGACCGAAGTTCGTTTCCGCCGATCCGTACGGCGGGCCGTAGTTGTTGGCGAGGTCGAAGTGAGTGATGCCCAGGTCGAAGGCGCGACGCAAAATGGCTCGCTGCGTCGCGAGCGGCTTGTCATCACCGAAGTTCTGCCACAGCCCGAGCGAAATGGCGGGAAGCTTCAGGCCGCTGCGTCCAGTGCGGCGGTACGGCATGGACTCATATCGGGATTCATTCGGGAGAAAAGTCATTCGATTATGATCTCATTCTTTTGTTGCGCCACGCGAGAGGCTGGGCTATTGCGTCCGGCGGGTCGTGACGGGGTTGTTGTGTCATTTTTCTCGTCGGCGTCGCCATCAGGGGGCCGATCATCGCGCCACTTCGTTATCGAGCCGGTCGGTGTCGAGCCGGTCGGTGTCGAGCCGGTCGGTGTCGAGCCGGTCGGTGTCGAGCTGTTCGATGTCGACGTGATGGCGCAGGTAGCCGGCGAACCCGGCTGGGGTGCGTCCGACCCGCCGCCCCGATGTGAGCACCGGAATCAGCGCTGTACGCGCCTCGATCACTGCCAGATCGCGCAGCGCGGCCACGAGAAGCACGTCTTCATCGCGATCCACGGGCGCAAATTCCCCGGCCGCCAGGTAGCGATCGGCCCGCACGCCCAGATTGGCGCCGTGAACATGCGGATGCCCCTCGCCGATCGTATGCAGGGACTCCCAGCGCAGCAGCTCCGCTGCGGCGAGATCGTCGTCGGGATACACAGTTCCGAGCACAAGCTCGGCACCGTTGCGGGCCAGGGCCAGCTGGGTCACGAGCCAGTTCGGCGGCACAGCAGAGTCCGCGTCGGTCGTGGCGATCCAGATGTGGTCTGCGGATGCCACAGCACCGGTTCGTGAACGTAACACCCGATCCAGCGCACGCCGAACACCGTCGCGCCGAGCGACTCCAACGGCTCCAGCCGCACTCTCATGGCGACAGAAGTCACTCCACTGCGCGGCTACCAGGGCAGACAGGTCGGTGCAGCGATCCAGCACGAGCAGCACGCCCACTCGTGGTCGATCCGTCTCAGGCACGGCGGCCAGCGCCTCGATCGCTGCAGTGAGCGCGCCCAGGCAACGTGGCAGAAGCGCCTGTTCGTTGCGCACTGGAATGACGATCGCCACGGCGTCGATGCGCACGGGGCCGGTCACGGAATCAGCCCGTCGCGCTGGGCCACCGACAGCGCCGGCCGCGGCTCGTAGACCTCGAGCACGAAGTCGCGCTCCAGGTGATGCACTGTGCGCTGCAGCCCGACCACGTGGGTGAGCTGGGCGTGCACGGCGTCGCCGGTGAGCGGATATTCTGCCACCGGATGCCGCCAATGACAGGCCACGAGCACACCGTCAGGGGTGAGACTGGCTCGGCACCGTTCGAGCAGGCGGCGCAGATCGTGCACGGAGCAGTAGTAGCCCACCTCGGACAACACGATCAGGTCGAATGACCCGTCCGGCCAGTCTCCCGGCACCGTGCGGCGCTCAAACGTGATTCCGGGCCATCCGGCCAATCGTTCCCTGGCCTGAACGAGCGGCCGTTCGACCAGATCGATGCCGAGCAGCGTGTCGCAGCGCTCGGCGAGTTCGGCCGACAGTACTCCGATCGAGCAGCCCAGTTCGAGCGCCGCCGCGAAACGCTGCCGAGGTAATGCGGCAATCAAGGCGGCGCGCTTGCGCTTCTCGTACCAGCGGGATTCAAACCCCCACGGGTCGGGTCCCGACGCGTAGAAGTCATCGAAGAACCCGGCAGTGAGGGTCTGGTTCGGGTCGGCGTGGGCCGGGGCCGCTCTCTCGGCGGGCGTGCGGGCGGGCATCGCCGATGTCACCGGTACCGTGTCCAGAGGCATCTCGAGGAGCGTTTCGTAGCTCCGCGCGAAGTGCGCTCGAAAGCCAGCAGGAACGATCGCTTCATCGCCCGGGGCATCAGAGAGCGGCCCCACCTGACTGCGATGCAACGCGAGCGCTCGGGCCTTGTCCTTGCGTTCGGTCGGACTCAGGTCGAATATACGTACAGTCTCGCCCGACCAGATTGCGGCGTCCGGGGTCGACCAGTGCCACGCCCAGATCGGGTATTCGAACAGTCGCGCACGGCGCTCTCGCGCAGCGCGTTCGGCGGCCGCGCTGGCCGCGGCATGATCCGGATGCCCATCGGCTCGCCACGGTGCGACGACCCAGGTGGAGCCATCCGCGTCGCCGATCGCCTCCATGATCGCTCCCGCAGCGACGTCCAGGTACTCCCCGAGTTTGCCGTCGGGAAGTTCCAGCAGGTGAATCTGGGCGTTGGGGGCGAGGTGAGCGAGGGCATCCGTCACCTCGATGCGGCGAATCTGCGCGAGCCGATCCGGGTCATGGGTCGGCGATTGGGGGTGAGATGCCTCACCGTTGCTGAGCACGATGACGACGACGGGTAGTTGAAGCCCCGCGACGTGCGCGATGAGACCTCCGACACCCAGACTTTCGTCGTCGGGATGCGCGGAGATGACGACGAGACGTTCAAGTCCGTCCAGGCTCAGCGCGCCCCATCGATCGGTCCAGTTGGCGGCCTCCCAGATCTTCTCGGGCGTGCCGTCGTCGGAATGGCTGAAGGTCACCATGGTGCATTCCCCCTCGCTACGAGCATCCGGCCCAACGCGGCATCATCGCGTTCGGCATGATGCTGACGCACATACAATTGCAGGTCCGCGACGCGCTGGGCGTGGCGGGCATCCAGCGCGAGAGGCGCCGGCCCCAGCGCATGCCCGATATGGAATATGACCTCGTCGACGGCTCGGGCGACGATCGCCCGTACACGTGCGGCGAGCAGAGAACCGGCCGGCCCATCGGCCTCGCCCGCATCGATGGCCGTTGCCGCTGCGGCGAGTGCCAGGCTCGCAGCGGTCACGGCCGCGTCAACAGCGCCGAGGTGCGCGAGGGCGATCTGGTCGGGCGTGCCACCCTGGGCGTCGTCGTACAGGGTGCGCGCCATGCCCACGGCGCCACCACACCACACGGCGGCCACTCCGATACCGCCCCAGGCGAAGCCCGGTCGACGCAGGTACCAGCCCTCGTCGCCGACCGCGTCGGCGGCGACGGCCGAGAAGTCGACCGGACCGCTCGTTATCTGGGACAGCCCGCGGGCCGCCCAGGCGTCGTCATCCACGGTGATGCCGGATTGACGCAGGTCGACGGCGAACAGCCGGCGTCCCGGTTCGCCGTCTTGCCGCAGCACGTGCGCCGTCACGAGGGCGTGGCTGAGCAGCCCGGCGAGCGAACACCACGGTTTCGTGCCATCGAGCTGCCACCGGTCATCAACGAGTGTCGCCGTGAGGGTCATGCCGCGAGCCTCGGCCGCAAAGACACCCCACGTTTGGTCGGGGCTTCTAGTTGGCTCACCCGCCTGGTGCAAAATTGCCGCCGCGTCCAGGTGGGCCTCGGCGACTCTGGCAGCACTGAGATCGGCGGCACCCAGATTCGCCAAGGTATCGAAGTAGTCGGCCGTGCGGCCTTCTCCCGGCCGGGCTACGGCAGAAAGTCGGCTCAACATCGCCAACGCACGGCGAGCATCGCCGTTTACCTCGAATGCAGCCGCAGCGAGCTCGTCATCAGGGCGAGACGAGCCAGCCACGCCGGATGCGCGACCGATCACAGTGGAATCTAGCAAAGGCCGCTCATAGTCCTGCGCCTCCGGTGGTGGGGTTCTCGTCGATGCTCACGTCAGGAGGCCTTGGCGGACTTCAGCGCGGCGCGCTTGCGCGGCTTGCGGTTCTCCGCCCCGACCATCCAGGCGTACTGCTCCAATTTTTCGATGATCCCGTGCAGAATATCGGCGCTCGTGGGATCTTCGTCATCGACCTCGTCGTGCACCTTACGGATGTTATCGACGGTTGCGTCCAGGCGCTCGGTGATGAGCGTCACCGTCTCGGAGGTGTCTACTTCTCCGTCGGGAAACGAGGGCAGGTGGGTGGTCTTGGTGACCGTTTCGCTGCGGCCATCTGGCATGGCATCGAGGGCACGCATCCGCTCGGCTACTTCGTCGGAAAATGCGCGAGCGTCAACGATGATTTCATCGAGCTGGAGGTGCAGGTCGCGAAAGTTCTTGCCGACCACACTCCAGTGCGCCTGCTTGCCTTGAACATGCAGCTCGATCAGGTCGACCAGAACTGACTGCAGGTTGGAACTCAGTGTTTCTGAGGCGTGCATGGTGTCCTCTCAGGTAGGAAATTGTTGGATCCGGGGAACATCGCCGCGACCTTACCACCGCACGACGGTGTGGGCCAGACACGTGCACGGCCGGCACTGACCGCGGTGATGTGCGGCCAGTGCCGCCTGCTACAGGGTGACGTCGCCGCGCCAGCCACCGTTCTGGTTGGCGGGATCTTCGATGAACGTTTTGAACTTTTTGAGGTCCTTCTTGATCACGTGGTCGTCCACACCGAACGTGACGCCGACCTTTTCCAGAAAGCCTTCGGCGGCCCAGTCCAATTGCACGGTGACCCGCGACGTGGAATCGCTCAACTTGTGAAAGGTGACGACTCCGGCATGGTTTTCATCACCGCCGATGCTGTTCCAGGCGACGCGCTCGTCGGGGTGCTGTTCGGTGATCTCCGCGTCGAATTCCCGATCAGCCCCGCCGATGCGCACCTTCCAATGGGTGTGCGTGTCGTCGGTCTGCTGGATAGATTCGACGAAGTCGAGAAAGTGCGGGAAAGACTCGAATTGGGTCCACTGGTCATAGGCAACCCTTACCGGAACATCCACGTCAATTGTTTGAATTACCTGTGCCATCGATTCGTCCTTTCGTTGAGTGAAAACGAAGCGAACGTAGCGCGAAAATCACCCGAAAACCACCGAGGCCCTCGGCTCACTCCCAATTCACAGCAGGCGCGGATGCAACGCCCAACTATCAGGGTTCTCGCGGCGGGCGCGGTTTGCTGTACTTCTTGTGCGCGGTCTGCGGGGCCGTGCCGAGGACGCGCGCGATGTCCGCCCAGGAGCAGCCGCCGTCGCGCATGGCGTTGACCGCCGCGGTGACCCGGAGATTGACTTCCACCCGATCACGTACCGCGCGCTCCAACTCACGTTCGAGTGCCCGATACGGCCGGGCGATGTGCGGGACGGGTTCCTCGTGCGTGGGAGCAACTGAGATGGGCTCGTTCGGCTGGTCCGGGGCAGTACTGGTCATCGATAACCTTTCCACATTGAAATGTAGGCCCGGCGCTGGGCTGCGTCAACAGGTTTTCGCAAACACGCTGACGTATTCGTCTGGAGTCGCGCTGGTATCCCTTCGAACGTGCGTGCGCGTATGGCAGAATCTTCTGCATGGCACACGAGAGGCTCCCCGGCACCGTGCTATCGGTCAGCCGTGACGACGAACACCGCTTCAGCAAGCCGGCGACGCACAGCATCCGTCTGCTGGCCGGAATCGGGGTGGAAGGCGACTCGCACGCCGGTGCCACGGTGCAGCATCGCTACGCGAAGAAGCGCGATCCTTCGGCGCCGAACCTGTGCCAGGTGCATTTCATTGCAGCCGAGCTCTTCGATGATCTCGCGCCGACCGGTTACACCGTGGCGCCGGGAGAACTCGGCGAGAATGTGACGACCTCCGGGATCGATCTGATGACCTTGCCGCTGGGCACCCGGCTGCACCTCGGCGCTGAGGCCGTGGTGTCGATCACCGGTATGCGCAGCCCGTGCTCACTCATCAACAGCTACCAGAAGGGCCTTATGAAGCAACTCATCACAACGGATGCCGCCGGCACCGTTCACCGCCGCGGCGGCATCATGGGTGTCGTGGTCACCGGCGGCACCGTGAATCCTGGCGACGCCATCCGGGTTGAACTGCCCACCGGCGAGCAGCTGCCCCTCGGGGTCGTTTAACAGCTCCTACCCGCTGGCCGGGCCCGCCGTGCTCGCGGACCCGACCAGTGGGATTGGGCTACGACGCGTCTGCTGAGGTGTGGAACCACGGCGGGTAGACCGCAACCTTGGGCTTGAAGGAACTGGCCTTCAAGATGCCGCGAACGGTCTCGCGCACGTTGTCGTTGCACACGCCGATGAGCGAAACCAGCTCCATCGGAACAGCGTCGGGCACGAGCAGTTCGGCTTCGAGAAGGGTCTCGCCGTCGGTTTCGGCGCGCAGGGTCTGCAGCATGCGCTCGGCGGTCGCCGGTGTTGCACCGAACCTGGTGAGGGCGTCCGCGGCATCACCGTTGGACACGGCGACCACGCTGGGAACGAGCGGGGCCTCGTCGTCGGCGTCGGCATCCGCTGTGGCGGGACGAGCCGCGAGTCCGTCGTTGATCTTCTTGACCGTGCTCACGAGCATGACGAAGTCGAAGGCTTCGGATCCGTGGCCGTCGAGGGCCAGACGCGGGTCAGCGTCCTCGGCGCGAATGCTCTCCCAGATGCTGGCATTGGGTGAGAGAAAAAACGGCACGTACTCGGCGACGCTGCGGCCATCGTCGGCAACGCGCGCTTCTCGGCGAGCCGCGCGCGTGGCCGGGGCCGAGATGTCAACGGTGGGGCGCGCCAGGAGCGCTTCGTTGGCGAGCAGGCGCCCGTCCTCCAGGATCGCGGCGAGGTTGCTGATGTGCGTGAGGTGGTACACGCGCTGCTCATCGACATTGTCGGTCGAGATCTTTTCGGCCCGCACCGGGCGGGGTGCGCCAGGGACGCGAACCGGCCGAGCCGTGGTGCGTGCGGCCGGAGCGGCCGCGGTCGGCAGCGGGTCGCGCAGCGAAGAGAGCTTGGGAGCGCGGGTCTTCTTCACCGGAGTAGCGGTCTCAGAGGCGGATTTGGGAAAACACAGGGCGCATAATTCGCCCTCGAGTCCGTGGATGCATTCGTCGTCCAAGGGGTAAAACCTTTCGTTTCGCGGCTCGCGCCACCCGGAAAGGCCGAACGTGCATACCGCCTTTCAACGTTACGTTCATTTTGGGCGCGCCGGTGACCGTTCTTTAGTTTTTTGGCGTCACGACGTGAACAATCACTCCGTTCGGCGTCACCTCAATGCGCAGGTGATCGAGCCCGGGCACGATCAGGTCGGCGTCGAGATCGGCAGCCGGGTAGGTTCCAGCGACGCCGATCGTGGTGCAGCCGGCCGCGCGTCCGGCCTGCAGTCCGGCTGGCGCATCCTCGATCACCAGGCAGCGGCGCGGGTCGACGCCGAGCCGGGCCGCCCCCGCCAGGAACGGGTCTGGAGCGGGCTTGCCGCGGGGCGTGTCGTCGATGGTGACGATCACGTTCGGTGCCTGCAAGGCGGATGCTGCCAGCCGGGCGACGGCCAGTGGCCGCGCGCAGGACGTCACGATCGCGCGCCGACCTTCCGGCAGGCTGCTCATAAGCGCGGCGGCGCCGGGCAGCACGGTGATGTCGTCGGTATCGGCGGTTTCGAGATCCAGGATGCGGGCGAGTGCTTCGTCGACGCGGTCAGCCGGCACGAGCTCTTCGATAATGTCTCGTGCTGGGCGGCCGTGGGCGGTGTCTGACTTGGCCACGCCCCATTCCTTCGCCCAGGTGGCCCAGGAGCGGTTCACGGCCGCCGTGGAGTCGATGAGGGTGCCGTCCATGTCCCAGAGCACGGCTTCGTAGGTGCGCGTCTGCGTCACGTTGTCGGTGGGAAGACTCGGCTGCGGCATCCGCTGTCCTTTCGTCGTGGTGGCTCGGTCGATGTATCAACGGTATGCCACCCGGATGCGACCACGCCATTCGGCGCAGATCGGGCCGGTATCGTTGAGAGCAACAACAGAGCTGGGAGACCATACCGTGGGGACAACAGCTCTGGTCATTGCGGCCGTGCTGATCGGCTCGAGCATGCAGCGCATCACCGGAATGGGGTTCGCCCTGGTTGCGGCTCCTTTTCTGGTGCTGCTGTTGGGCCCCAGTGACGGTGTCATCGTGGTCAACGTGTGCGGGGCACTCACCGGCGGCGTGATACTACTGCGCGTGTTCCGACACGTTCAGTGGCGGCGTTTCGGCGTTCTGGCCGTGTGCGCCCTGGCCGGCATCATCCCCGGCTCGTACATATTGCAGTTCGTGCCGGTGGCGTGGCTCGAAATCTCGATCGGCGTGCTCGTGGCCGCAGCCCTGACCGTTTCGATCAACCTCAGCGGCGTCGCCGTGCGGGACCGGTTGAGTTTCCGCGTTGTTGCGGGCGTGGCCAGCGGATTCATGAACACGACTGCCGGCGTGGGCGGTCCGGCCATGAGCATCTACGCGATTGTCACTGGATGGCCGCAGCGTTCCTTCGCGGCGACAATGCAGCCCTACTTTCTGACGATCGGGCTGGCGTCACTCGGGGCAAAATTCGCCCTGGGTTCAGCCGAGGTGCCGCAGCTGGCCACCCTGGTCTGGATTCTGATCGGCTGCGCCTGCATCGTCGGCCTCATCATCGGTGATGTCCTCGCCCGGGTAATCGAGCCGCACGTGGCCCGCCGCCTGCTCGTGATCGTGGCCTATTTCGGGTCGTTCGCAACCATCGTGCGCGGAACTCTCGAGCTGCTCGCCTGATTTCGCGGCCGGCGCAGGTTTGGTGGCTGGGCGCATCCTCGGTGGCCGGGCGCGCGGCCCGGCGCAGGTTTGGTGGCTGGGCGCATGTTCTACCGTGCGCCGGGCCATCAAACCTGCGCCCGGCACTCGCGGACCTACCTACCTGCGGGGAACATCGTGTTCGGTCATGAAGTCACAGAACCGCTGCGGTGAGTATGCCGTATCCCAATCCCAGCGAGAAAAACTATGGGAATGCCGGCGCAGCAGGTTCTCGCGATTCTTCTCCGCGATGACGACATCCGACGGATCGCGATCGCCGAGGATCTCACCACGGGTGTATTTGAGTTCGCCGTCGAACTCACCGATTTTGCGAACTCGCCGCCAGTAGAAGTCCACCCAGTACGAGCGCGAGTTCAGCTGGAAGTAGACTTGAAGTTCCGGCACCTCAAAGCCCAGCTCGTAGATTCGCACGCGGCTGAGCGACTCCCCCGGATTCGCCGACAACGGGTTGGCGAAGTCGATTGCGCGACGAGCTTGCTGAGCACCGTGACGCGGATGCGCAGCCTCCAGTTCGGCGTGCAGGCTTGCAGGGGTCAGCGCCGGAAGCCCCACGATTCCACCGCGCTTCTCGGACTCAACCCGTTGTTGTTCCTGCCGCAGTGCGTGGTCGATCATGGTGACGCCGACGAGAAAGGTGCTGCTGGCCGCAACATCGATGAGGGTGCGCGCCAGGCCCGTGACACGGCATCCGTGCAACTGAACAGTATCGGGAGGCACAACATTGCGGTGGGTGGTGGTGTGGCGTGCGGTGCTGCCGCCCGTCGCGTCATTGTTGATCGCGTGCACAGTTCGGGGCCACGCACCGATCATCGGCAACCCGTGCAGCGCCGCAGCCGACTGGTGCGACAGCAGCAGGGGGCGTTGTGCCACGAAGGCGGATGCCCGCACGAACAGTCGATACCGTTCGTCGCTGCGTGCAGCGCGCCAGCTCGGCCCGAGGACGTAGACGCCGCGTCGAAGGCGCACCAGTTCACCCCGATCGATGAGTGACTGCACCGCGTCGGTGGACAATCCCACCTCGCGTAGGGACACCGACGAAATGAGGCCACCGTTTCGGGCGCTCTGGGTCTCGAATACGTCCAGCATGGAAATCACTGTGGCTCAGGGCCGCCCTCCCCGACGTTGCCCGGGCACATGTGTGGGTAGTCGGCCCGGGGCATCCACTGTGGAGGGTTGGCCGGGCCTGGCCCGGCCCGGCGCAGGTTTGGTGGCCCGGCGCAGGTTTGGTGGCCCGGCGCAGGTTTGGTGGCCCGGCGCAGGTTTGGTGGCCCGGCGCACGGCCCGGCGCTGGTTTTGGCGCAGGTCTGGGGGCTGGGCGCAGGTTCTACGGTGCGCCACGCCATCAAACCTGCGCCCCCGCCGATGCACAGACGTAGACGCAGGCGCAGGCGCAGCAGGCGCAGCAGGCGCAGCAGGCGCAGCAGGCGCAGCAGGCGCAGGCGGGATTGTAAGGGCGGGCGACCGCGCTCTAGATGGTGAAGTCGACGCCCTCGTCTGACATCGACGCGGGGTTGGCGACGGGATGCGTGGCATCCGTCTGCGTTATTTGCTCTTCGGGATAGGACGCCGTCACGAGAATGGGCATGTGGTCGGAGGTGCCCTGCGGGAGAGTTTCGACGTTGGCGATCGTCAGCCCCATCGACGTCGCGAGGTCGAAGTGCCCGCGAAAGAATTTGTAGCGGGTGTAGGTGCGGGTGTCGCTGAGGGTGAGGTCGTACCCGGCCTGGTTGATCTTGTTGCCGAGTTTGCCCTGAAAGATCGGATAGTTGTAGTCGCCGACCATGAGGGTCGGCAGGTCAGGACCGAGGATGCTCAACTCTTCGTGGGCCGTGCGGATCTGGTTGCGGCGCAGGGAGTTGAGCGCGGTCAGCGGCGCCGCGTGGAACGACGCCACGACGAGCTCCCTCTCGGCGACATTATCGATGAGGCGCGTGGCTATGAGCCGCTCGTGCGCGGGGGCCGCGAGTCGATCGTGCAGGGACTTCTTCAGCGCGAAGGTCTCCGTCTTGACAGCCGTGAAGCGGCTTTTGCGGTAGTAGATGGCCAGGCCGAGCCGGTTGCGATGGGTCGAGTCGGCCAGGTGCAAGTCCCCGAGCTCGGCCGGCAGGTCAATGGTGTTGCATTCCTGCAGGCAGAGAATGTTGGGACTGTAACGCTCGGACAGGGCAACGAGTTCGCCGCTGGCGCGATTCTTGCGGAGATTGTAACTAATGACCCTCATGACACCCGTCTCAGACTTGATGGCTAGGCCTCAAGCCTACGTCTCTCTTCAGTCCCGAAATTGAACATTCGGGACCAGTTGACACATGCGCAGGTGGCATCCAGACTGCCGATGGCCCCGACCACAGGCTACCCGGCGCCGACAATGAGCAGCGTCGCAACGAAAACCAGACCGGCTGCCAGGAAGGTGATGGTCGTATAGCCAAGGATGTCGCGCACCTTCAGCCCGGCGATGGCCAGTAACGGCAGCGCCCAGAACGGCTGGATCATGTTCGTCCACTGGTCGCCGTAGGAGACGGCCATGATGGCGACCGAGGGGTCGACGCCGAGACGATCGGCCGCGTCGAGCATGATCGGTCCCTGCACCGCGAACTGGCCTCCACCGGAGGGCACGAAGAAGTTCACCAACCCCGCTGCGAGCAGCGCCATCACACCGAAGGTCGCCGGAGTTGACACGTTCACGAAGAAGTCGGAGAAAACGCCGATCAAGCCCGAGCCGACCATCATGCCTAAAATGCCCGCGTAGAGCGGAAACTGCAGCAGAATATCGCCGACGTTGGACGCCGCGTCTTTGGCGAGGCGAATGAGTTCGAACGGGTTCCGCACGAGCAGGAAGATCAGCGCGAGGAACGACCAGTTGACGATGTCGAGGGTGAGCGTGCCGCCTTCGACGAAATGAATGGCGAGGTATGCCAGGAGCGCGAGCCCCACGATCAGAGTCAGAATGCGACTGGCATCGAGCCGGTCTGCCGGCGTCACGACCTTCTCCTCGGCCGCCGACTTCTCGCGCGCATCGATTTCGAGCACGAAGATGGGGGCGTTGCGTCGCGGGGCGACGAGAGCCAGAGCGAGCGCGACGACAACGATGGTGACGATTGCCGCCGCTATATTCCACGCAGAGAATGTTGTGTCGCCTAGCGGAATAGTACGACCGAGCTGCTCCGCCAGAAACGAGCCTTCCGTGGCAGCCGCGAGCGGTCCCGATCCTGAATAGCCCATGTGCCAGATCACAAATCCGGAGTATCCGGCGGCGACCAGCAGGGGAAAGTGCACGGGAACGCCCTTGGCGCGTAGCTGAAATGCCACCTCCTTGGCGAGCAATCCACCGACCACGAGGCCGAGGCCCCAGGTGATGAGGCACGCCACTGCGGCAACCGTGAACACGAAAACGTAGGCCTGCAGTGCAGTGCGCGGCACACCCCCCAGGCCAACGAGCAGCCGGTGCACCGGGGTCGTTTTCGCGAGAATGTATCCGAGCAACAATACGAGCGCCATCTGCGTCATGAAGGCGAGAAGGCCGGCGAGACCGTCACCCCAGCTGCGAACGACGTCGATCGGACCGGAATCGGTGAGGATCAGAGCGAGGATTGCCACGATCACGGTGAGCACGATCACGAAAACCAGAGCACTCGGAATGAATCGTTCGACGAGCGAATTGATCGGACGCATGAACGCCGCAACCGGTCCGGTGGCGCGTTTCTCGGTGGTATTTGGCACGAGTATCCCTCTGAGTTGCTACAGCACTGTGGCTCAGGGCGTCTGCACTGACCCATTAAACGTAGCAGGCGAGCGTTCTGCGCCCGGGTTGCAGCTGCCACCCTCCGGTACCCGACCAGGGCACGAAACGTAGACTTGAGCGGCCGAAGAATACTCGGCAAACCAAGGGAGCAGTATGACCCAGAACGACATCGTTCTTATCCGCCACGGACAAACAGAGTGGAGTATCACCGGCCAGCACACCGGGCGCACCGACGTCCCCCTGACCGATTTCGGCCGTCAGCAAGCGGATGCCCTCGGCGAGATGCTTGACGGCGAACACTTCGACCGCGTCTATTCGAGCCCACTCGTGCGAGCGTGGGAAACCATGGAACGCGCCGGCTACGCCACCCAGGGCGTGGTGAACGACGACATGCTGGAGTGGGACTACGGGGTGTATGAGGGCCGCCGCACCATGGATATCCGCTCAGAAATTCCGGGATGGAGCGTGTGGGACAACCCGATTGTTGACGGCGAATCCGTCGACGAGGTGGGGGCACGCGCAGACCTCGCCATCGAAGAATGCCTCGCGGCCGATGGCCGGGTGGCCGTCTTCGCGCACGGGCATTTTCTGCGCATCATGACCGCGCGGTGGATGGGCCTGCCGGCGATCGCCGGCAAGAACCTCAGCCTGGGCACCGCAACGGTATCGACCCTCGGCTGGGAGCGCGAGAATCGCGTATTGCAGATGTGGAACGACGCCTGCCACCTGAGCTCGATGGACCCGGTGGTTTAACCTGACTGCCGGACTGCCGG
>Ga0307486_1002351_pt1 | contig 13265 bp, 8 predicted proteins | sample CBIW02metaG_FD_203663 | JGI IMG/M metagenome (GOLD analysis project Ga0307486, IMG submission 203663) | Sea-ice brine microbial communities from Beaufort Sea near Barrow, Alaska, United States - CBIW 0.2 | ecosystem: Environmental > Aquatic > Marine > Coastal | place: USA: Alaska | collected... | reverse complement strand
GCCGCGAGCCTTCTGCAGCGCGCCGGTCGCGACGTTGTGCACATCGACGCGGCCTTCGACGAGGCCGCAGGCGTCGGGGTGCCGATGGCCGAGCAGACCGTCTAGCACCGTGACGGCGCTGCGAACGGCCTTCCACCCGGCTGAGAAGAAGAGTCTTCTCAGCATGGGTGCGGTCGTGGGCGCCCTCCATCTGATTGCTGCGGTGGCGCTGTTCGGCTTTGTCCTTCCGGACCTGGCCCGGTCCGGCGGCAACTCCGCGGTGCTGCTCGGTCTGGTCGTCAGCGCCTACCTTCTGGGAGTTCGGCACGCCTTCGACGCCGACCATATCGTGGCCATCGACAACACGACCCGCCGACTGGTCGGCCGCGGTCGCCGGCCGGTATCCGTGGGATTCTGGTTCGCCCTCGGGCACTCCATGGTTGTTCTGGTGTCTGTGCTGCTGCTGGTGCTCGGCATCAACGCGTTCGCGGGCGGCCTCGCGGATGAGGGATCCGCCCTCCGCCAGATCTCCGGAGTCTGGGGCGCTGCCATTTCCGGACTCTTCCTGATTGTGATGGGAACGCTCAACCTGTCCTCCTTTCGGGGCCTCCGGCAAGTACTCCGCGATGTTCGCGCGGGTCGGTTCGTGCAGAGCGAACTGGACGGACACCTGGACAACCGGGGACTGATCAACAAGCTTCTCCGACCGATGTCCCGCATGGTCGACGAGCCCTGGAAGATGTTCCCGATCGGGGTGCTGTTCGGGCTCGGCCTCGACACCGCAGCGTCGATCAGTCTGTTCGTCTTCGCCGGAGTGCTCACACCCAACCTGCCGTGGTACGCCGCAATGGTGCTCCCCGTGGTCTTCATGGCCGGAATGACTCTGTTCGACAGCGCGGACGGCATCCTGATGAACCACGTCTACCGCTGGGCCTCCACCGACCCGCTGCGCAAGGTGTATTACAACCTCATCGTGACCGGGGTATCCGTGTTCGTCGCCTTCTTCGTCGGCGGCATGGGGCTGATGTCCATGCTCACCGAACTCGGGGTCGGCGGAGGAGCTTTTGCCCTCGTCGCGTCAATCGACCTCAACTCCCTGGGAGCGATTCTGATCGGATTTTTTGCGCTGGCCTGGCTGGCCGGTGCTGTGTGGTGGAAATACCGCACCCATCCCGCACTCGAAAGGCACTCATGATGGAAATCACCACCCAACAGGTATCCACCCGACTGGGCGATGCCCAGATCGTCGACGTGCGAGAGGCCGAGGAGCTGGTCGACGGCATGATTCCCGGTTCTCGCCACATTCCGCTCGGCGAGATTCCAGACAATTACGCCGCTCTGGATTCAACCCGGCCCGTCATCGTCGTGTGCCGCAGCGGACGTCGACGCGCCGCAGCCGCCGAGAACCTGGCTGCGGCCGGGTTCGACGCGCACACGATGACCGGCGGCATGCTTGAGTGGGCGGCGGCGGGGCTCCCCATGGATCTGCCTCAGCTCCCGTGATCGTCACGGCCCTCGCCCTGGGCCTGATCGTGGGGGCATTGCTGGGTCTGGTCGGCGGGGGCGGGTCGATTCTTGCTGTCCCCGCCCTCGTCTACGGGGTGGGTTTGCCGCTGTCCGAGGCCATCCCGACCTCCCTGATCGTGGTGGGCGCGGCATCCGCTGTTGCGGTGCTTCCTCGGCTTCGTCGTGGTGTGAACTGGCGTCTGGCGCTGATCGTCGGTGCGGCCGGGGTGACCACGGCCTTCCTCGGCACGCTGGTCAACCGGCTGCTCGACGAGCGGGTACTCCTCGGAGCCTTCGCCGTGATCATGGTGATCGCCGGAGTGCGAATGCTTCTGCCCACCAAATCGGTGGGCGGCCCCTGCGCCCTCGCGGACGGAGGCATCAAGTGGCGCAGTTGCCTGCCCCGGGCGCTCGCCACGGGGGCTGTGGTCGGTTTTCTCACCGGACTGCTCGGTGTCGGCGGGGGATTCCTCATCGTGCCGGCGCTCACGCTGGTGCTGGGACTGCCGATGGGCATGGCGGTGGGTACGTCGTTGGTCATCATCGTCATCAATTCCGCCGCCGGATTCGCCGCGCACCTCGGCACGGTTCAAATTGACTGGGCGGTCACGGCCGCTTTCGCCGGATCGGCCATGGCTGCGTCGCTTCTGGCCGGCCGGTTCGGACGCGGACTCTCCGACAAGGTCCTCAAGCGGGGCTTCGCGGTTCTGGTGCTGGGCGTTGCGGTCTACGTGGCCGTGCAGGCGCTGATCGGCTGATCGTTCGGGACACAGCGCCCGTGCGTTGTTCACCTACGCGTTACCGGCGAGTTCTAGACTGAACTCATCGTGCCGTGTGCGTACTGCCGCGACCTGAACGAGGAGTCGTGTGAGCGAGCGTCACCATATCCAGCTGGTCCCGGAGCACGAGCGCGACCGGGATCAGGACATGCTTGCCGCGGGCCATCTGGCCACGCCGGCGCGCACTCTCGCCGATATTCTTGCGGAGACCGCGGCGCGGCATCCGGATGCCCTCGCCCTGGAAGATGCGGCCGGCACGATCAGCTACCGCGGCCTGGTGCGCCGTGTGCAGGCTCAGGCGAACGCGCTGAGCCTGGCCGGGGTGCGCCGCGGCGACACCGTGGGAATTCGGATTCCGTCGGGCACCCGCGATCTTTACGTGTCGATTTTGGCCACGTTGTTCGTGGGGGCGGCCTACGTTCCCGTCGATGCTGACGACCCGGAAGAACGCGCACGGCTGGTCTTCGCCGAGGCGCACGTGGTCGGCATCATCGGCAATGACAGCGCGTTCGCGCCGCGCGACGGGCTCGACGTGGCTGCTCTGCGCGGGCGGATCGTTGCCCCGTACGACGACCCGGCCCTCGTCTTTCCGACCGAAAACATTCCGACACCCGACGATGACGCCTGGGTCATCTTCACCTCCGGATCGACCGGCGTGCCCAAGGGCGTGGCTGTCACGCACCGCTCGGCGGCCGCGTTCGTCGACGCCGAAGCCGCACTGTTTCTGCCGGGCGAACCGATCGGAACCGGCGACCGGGTGCTCGCCGGACTGTCCGTGGCCTTCGACGCGAGCTGCGAAGAAATGTGGCTGGCCTGGCGCAACGGCGCCTGCCTCGTGCCGGCGCCACGTTCCCTCGTGCGCAGCGGCGCCGACCTCGGTCCCTGGCTGATCGCGCACGGCATCACCATCGTCTCGACCGTGCCGACCCTCGCCGCCCTCTGGCCGGAAGAATCGCTCGAAGCCGTGCGCCTGCTGATTTTCGGCGGTGAAGCCTGCCCGCCCGAACTGGTCGCCCGCATCGCCACCCGCGACCGCGAAGTGTGGAACACCTACGGCCCGACCGAGGCGACCGTCGTCGCGTGCGGTGCCCGCGTCGACGGCGTCGACGAGGTACGCATCGGTCTGCCGCTCGCCGGGTGGGATCTCGCCGTCGTCGACGCCCGCGGCCAGAAGGTCGCCGAGGGGCAAACGGGCGAGCTCATCATCGGCGGAGTGGGCCTGGCTCGCTACCTCAATGCCGCCAAGGACGCCCAGAAGTATGCGCCGCATCCGCAACTGGGCTGGAGCCGCGCCTACCGCAGCGGCGATCTCGTGCGGTTCGACCGGGCCGGCCTGGTGTTCGTCGGTCGCGCCGACGACCAGGTGAAACTCGGCGGGCGCCGCATCGAGCTCGGCGAAGTGGATGCCGCCCTCAACGGCCTCCCCGGAGTGGCCGGCGGCGCCGCCGTGGTGCAGACCACACCGGCCGGTAACCACGTTCTTGTGGGATACATCGCGCTCGCCGACGCGAACGCGCCATTCGACCGGTCGAGCGCCATCACGCGGCTGCGCGAAAAGCTTCCGGCTGCCCTGGTGCCGCTGCTCGCCGTTGTCGATGCGCTGCCGACTCGCACGTCGGGCAAGGTCGACCGGGCCGCGTTGCCCTGGCCGCTTCCGGCGTCGACGAATGACGCTGCAGAGCTGTCACCGACGGCGACCTGGCTGGCTGAGGCGTGGAGCGCGATTTTGGGCGTACCGGTCACCGGGCCCGACGCCGACTTTTTCGCCCAGGGCGGCGGCTCGCTCTCGGCCGCACAGTTCGTATCGGCGGTGCGCACCCGTCATCCGGAGACGACCGTCGCCGATCTCTACGACCACCCGCGCATCGGCTCGCTCGCCGACGAGCTCGACACCCGCACACCCCCGACTCCGCCCGTGGTGCGGCAGGTGCTGCCGACCCCGGCGCGCAGCAGGCTCGCCCAAACGCTGCTGGGTATCCCGATGCACGTGCTCAGCGGTGCCCGCTGGCTGGTGTATCTGGCCATCGCCAACAACCTGCTGAGTGTGGCCGGCGCGACCTTCGCTCCGACGCTGTCGTGGTGGTGGGTGGCGCTCGGGTTTGCACTGTTTGTGACCCCACCGGGCAAGATGCTCATCGCCGTCGTCGCATCCCGGCTGCTCCTGCACGACGTGATGCCCGGCAACTATCCGCGGGGCGGGTCGGTGCATCTGCGGCTGTGGCTGGCCGAGCAGATCGCCCTGCTCGTCGACGCCGCGAGCCTGGCCGGCGCACCCTGGATCAGCTACTACGCCCGGGCGCTCGGCGCCGAAATAGGCCCCGACGTGGACCTGCACTCGCTGCCGCCGGTGACCGGCCTGCTCACCATCGGCGCCCAGGCCTCGATCGAACCGGAAGTGGACCTGGCCGGGCATTGGATCGACGGCGACGTGCTGCGCATCGGCCACGTGCATGTGGGCGCCGACGCCCGGATCGGTTCCCGCAGCACCCTGCTCGGCGGAGCCCACGTGGGCAACGGCGCCGAGATTGAACCCGGCGCCGCCGTCTCATCGCGTGTGTCGGCGGGGGAGCGGTGGGCGGGATCGCCGGCACGTCGGGTGGGCTCGGCCCGACAGCCGTGGCCGGCCGAGCGACCGCCGCGGGCCAGCCGCTGGCTTGGCGCGTTCGCCGCCGGGTCCGTCGCGATGACGGCCATCCCCGCGATCGCCCTCGTGCTCGGTGCCGTCATCGTCGGTGCCGTCGTCGGTCACACCGACAGCCTCGGCGTGGCCGTGCTGCGGGCGGCACTGATCGTACCGGTCGCCGTCATCGCCGGCGGGCTCGCCTACGCGCTGCTCGTGATCGCGTTCGTGCGCCTGCTCGGAGTCGGGCTGCGCGAGGGCTACTACCCGGTGCGCAGCCGCATCGGCTGGCAGGTGTGGATGACCGAACGCATCCTCGACGGTGCCCGCACCGTATTGTTCCCGCTGTACGCGAGCCTGCTCACACCGACCTGGCTGCGGCTGCTCGGCGCCAAGGTGGGCGCCGACGTCGAGGCGTCGACCGTGTTGCTGCTGCCCGCACTCACGACGATCGCGCCGGCAGCCTTTCTCGCCGACGACACCATGGTCGCCTGCTACGAACTCGGCGGCGGCTGGATGCACATCGGTCCGGCCAAGGTGGGCCGCCGGGCGTTTCTCGGCAACAGCGGCATGGCCGCGCCCGGACGCACGGTGCCCCGCAACGGTCTCGTCGCGGTGCTTTCCTCGACCCCGCGCAAGGCCAAGCGCGGATCGAGCTGGCTCGGCAACCCGCCGTCCCGGCTGCGGCGCCGCCAAACGGATGCCGATGACTCGCGAACGTTCAATCCGTCCGCTCGCCTGAAAATCGCCCGCTCACTGTGGGAACTGCTGCGCATCACGGCCGGATTCACAACAGCGTGGATCGCGCTCTTCGTGCTCGCCACACTCGACCTGCTCTGGCTCGAGCTGGGCCTCGCCACGGCGATAGCCCTGTCGGGCGTGGTCATGCTCGTAGCCGGCGCGACCGCCGCCAGCATCACGACGGTGGTCAAGTGGACGCTCGTCGGTCGCATCGACGCGTCGGAGCATCCGCTTTGGTCGTCGTTCATCTGGCGCAACGAGGTATCGGACAGTTTCGTCGAGATGGTCGCCCGCCCCTGGTTCGCTGAAAAAGCATCCGGTACGCCGGCGCTCGCCGTGTGGCTGCGCACCCTCGGTGCATCGGTGGGACGCGGCGTCTGGTGCGAAACCTACTGGTTGCCCGAAGCGGATCTCGTGCGGCTGGGTACCGGAAGCACCGTGAACCGTGGGTGCGTTGTGCAAACGCACCTCTTTCACGACCGCGTCATGCAGCTGGATCGAGTCGTTCTCGCCGAGGGGGCAACGCTCGGTCCGAACGGTGTCATTCTGCCGGCGGCGTCCATCGACGCTGGAGCGACTGTGGGCCCCGGCTCGCTGGTGATGCGCGGCGAGCGCGTACCGACCGGTTCGCTCTGGTCCGGCAACCCGATCGCACCGTGGCGCGAGCCACCGTGGGTCGGCTAAGCATGGAATAGTTGAGCAATGCCCCAGACTGCGCAGACCACCTACGGCTCGGCCAGCGCCGGTGACCCGTACATTCCCAACAGCGGCAATGGCGGGTACACGGCCGAGCACTACGATCTCGCGCTCGATTATCGGGTCGCCACGAACCGGTTGAATGCGACCGCGACGATCACCGCACGGGCACTCAAGCGGATCAGCCGGTTCAGTCTCGACTTTGCCGGCCTCAGCGTGGAAAAAGTCACCGTTGACGGTGCCCGACCGGTGAAGGTTGCGCACACGGCACGCAAACTCGTGATCACCCTCGCGACGGCGATTGAAGCCGGGGCGGAATTCACGGTTCTGGTGCGCTATCGGGGGGCGCCGCATCCGGTGCGCAGCATGTGGGGCGATGTCGGCTGGGAAGAGCTCGACGACGGAGTGCTCGTCTCGGGGCAGCCTTGCGGGGCCGCCTCGTGGTTTCCGTGCAACGACCACCCGAGCGACAAAGCCACTTTTCGCATCACCGTCGCCTGTGAATCCGGCTACACCGTCGTCTCCAACGGGGTGCTTTCCGCGCAGTCGAGCCGCTCCGGCCGCACCAGCTGGACTTTCGACGTGCGTGAGCCGATGGCGACCTATCTGGCGTCCGTGCTGATCGGGCGCTACCGGCGCCGCGACCTGGCCGCGGCGCCCGTTGCGCACAGGCTCTTTTTTCCGGCGGAGCTCGCCACGCGTGTCGGCACGGACTTCGCCCGGCTGACGGAGATGATCGCGTTCTTCGCCGACCGGTTCGGGCCCTACCCGTTCGCGGCGTACTCCGTCGTCGTGACCGAAGACGAGCTGGAGATTCCGCTGGAGGCACACGGATTGGCCGTGTTCGGCAGCAACCATGTCGACGGCAATCACGGCAGCGACCGGCTTTTCGCCCACGAATTGGCGCACCAGTGGTACGGCAACAGCCTGACCGTGGCTCGGTGGCAGGATATCTGGCTGCAGGAGGGCTTCGCCTGCTACGCCGAATGGCTGTGGGAGGAACAACGCGGCGGCCGTACGGTCGACGTTCTCGCCGCGTTGCACCGCAGCAAGGTTGCAGCCTTGCCGCACGACATCGTCGTGGGCGACCCGGGCCCGCACGCCATGTTCGACGATCGCGTCTACAAGCGCGGAGCTCTCGCCCTGCACGCCATTCGCAAGTCGCTCGGCGACGAGGCTTTCTTCGCGGCACTGCGCGCCTACACCGCAGCCCGCCGGCACGGGCGCGTCTCCACCGACGACTTTGTGGAGTTCTTTTCCGAACACACCGGCAGTCGGGCCATCGGCGGGTTCGTAGCCCGCTGGGTGCAGGAGAGCGCGCTGCCGAGCCTCTAGGCGCGCCGCCGCGGTGCTCGGCCTGGGCGCGGTGGTCGACGTTGGCACGCTCCGCGTCGCTGGGGAGCGCTGCGCGGGTGGTGCGCCGGTGCGCGGGACTTCGGGACCCGAGGCGACTGCGGGGCTGCGGGTTGCGCGGGAGGTGCGCCGGTGCGCGCGAGGTGCGCCAGTGCGCGGTGGTCGACGCTGGCGCACTCCGCCCTTCGGAGGAGCGCTGCGCGGGAGGTGCGCCGGCGCGCGGGACTTCGGGGACCCAGGCGGCTGAGGGGCTGCGGGTTGCGCGGGAGGTGCGCCGGTGCGCGGGACTTTCGGGCTGGACAGAAGTCCCGCGCAATCTCTTGCGTGGGAGGTGCGCCGGTGCGCGGGAGGTGCGGCTCGCGCGCAGCTGCGCAGCTCCCGCGCGGGGGTAAACGGATGGCTGCAGCGTGCTCTCCCCAGCTCGGTGTGGGGGCGGTTGTCCACAAAAGGGGCGCGTCGTGGGCACAGCCTGCGCGTCGTGGACAAACTGGCTCCATGTCTGAGCCCGGCCCCCACCCCAGCATGAGCCCTACCTCCGGAACGAGCATCGGTCCCGGCGACGGCCTGATCCTCGCATCCGATCTCGCCAGCGCTTTCGGCGCCGATTTTCGCCTGCGCCGCGAATCGTCTCGGGGTCGACTACAGCGGGTGAGCCGCGGCGTGTACTACCCCGGTGCGCGTTGGAACGAATTGAGCGCGGACCAGCGCTACCTGGTGCGTGTGCGCGGAGCCGCGCTCACGCGTCGCGGGCAGGCGGTGCTCAGCCACCACTCGGCGGCCGTGCTCTGGGGGCTTCCAATGCTCACCGGCTGGCCGAACGAGGTGCATCTGCTCATCGAACGAGCCACGGGCGGCCGTTCAGACCCGGGTATCCGCCGCCATGCCCTCGGCGTTGATGCCCGCGACGTGACGACCATCGACGGATTGCTCGTGACGACCATCGAGCGAACGGTGGTCGATCTGGCCGCAACCCTGGATCTGAAATCCGCCGTGGCCTTGGTGGACCGGGCGATCTATCAAGACCGATTTGGTCGCAGTCCGACCCTGACCACCAAAGACGCGCTCCTGGCTACCCTGCAGCGCATGCTGCCGTTCCGCGGTTCGAGCCGCGCCCGCGCGATCATCCAGTTCGCGACCCATCTCTCCGGATCTCCGGCGGAATCAGCCAGCCGGGTGAACATAGCTCTGAGCGGATTTCCTGAGCCGGAATTGCAGCATCCGTTCCTCGTCGACGGCAAGAAGTGCGAGACCGACTTCTACTGGCGCGAGATCGACGGCGTGGGGGAGTGCGACGGGCGGGATAAGTATTTCAATCCGGAGTATCTGGCCGGGCGGTCTCCCGAGCAAGTTCACTATGACGAGAAGCTGCGCGAAGACGGTATTCGGCGCCAGGTGCACGGGTTCGCCCGCTGGCCCGCTTCGGTCGGGATGAGCCAGCCTGCCCTGCGCCGGCGGCTGCTGGAGCTTGGGCTGCAGCCTGGCCCGCCGCGCGTCCTTCGGGGTCTCGAACGCCCCCAGCCATAGTCGGATGTTCGCGGGGCACGGACAGAAATCCCGCGCACTGTGTTGCGCCGGAGGTGCGCCGGTGCGCGCGAGAGGCGCCTCCCACGCAGCGGCGCATCTCCCGCGCGGTGCAGAACAGATGGCCGCAGGCGCCCCGGGAAGGCATCTGTTTCACGTTTCTCGGCGCAGCTCCACCCGGGGTGTTGTCGCGCCGACAGAGGCGAGCGTGCCGACCAGCCCTGGTCCGGCGTCGAAGCCCTCGAGGTGCACCTGCGCCAGATCGAGCGTCGTCGTCGGCCAGTCCACGACCGCCCGAGCCCCGGTTCCGCCCGAGGCCCCGCCAGATACCCCGGCCCCGGCCCCAGCTCCGGCCCCAGCTCCAGCTCCAGTCCCAGCTCCAGTCCCAGCCCCGCCCCCAGTCCGAGCCCCGGCTCCGCCCGAGGCCCCGCCGGATGCGCCAGCCCCGGCCCCAGTCCCGGTTCCGCCGGAGGCCCCGCCGGATGCGCCAGCCCCAGTCCGAGTCCCGGCTCCGCCCTCGGCTCCGCCCTCGGCTCCGCCCTCGGCTCCGCCCTCGGCTCCGCCGGATGCTGCAGCCCCAGCCCGAGCCCCAGCCCCAGCCCCAGTCCCGGCTCCGCCCGAGGCACCGATCCAGCCGATACTCAGCTCTCGCGGGTCCACGGTCAGTCCCTCACCCGTGAGCTTGAGCAGCGCCTCCTTCGCCGTCCAGAGCCGCGCGCGCGCCCGGTCTTGTTCGTCGGCGGGGAGCCGCTGAAGCGCCGCGCGCTCCGATGCGTTGAACGCGACGTCATCAAAGCCGGCTCGTTCCACTGCATCGACACTCTCAATGTCGACACCAATCGGCCCGGCCAGCGACACGGCCACGACGACGGTGCCGCCGGCCCGGCTCAAACTCACGTGAACCCCGCTCGGCTGCAGCACGCGCGGGCGACCGTGCGCTCCGCCGCACCGCTCGCAGCGCTGCTCGATGGTGACTGCGGCCCGCTCCAAATGGCATACCCGGGCGACCGTCGTGGCCAGCAGCTCCCGATCGGTCTCGGGAAGCGAGGCGCGCGGAGCCACAATGAGGGAGACATCCGCTTGCGTCACCCGGTCAACGTTACCGGGCGGGCCGGCGATCCCGGCGGGTGGCACACTGGGAGATGGAGAAGGAGAGCGGATGGTGCTGGTGGGTAACGCGGTCTACGCAAACGGGAAACGCGTGTCGACGTCGCTGAGCTTCGACGAGACCTTCGAAGCGATGAAACTGTTTTCACGCCCCGGGATTGGCTGTGAGAGCTTCAAAGTGGGGCAAACGCGCGAAACCCCGGCGACTTCACAGCAAACCGGTGGTTTCCCAATTAGGGTATCCCTGTGTGGCACCTCGATAGAAAACAAGACGACGACGACGTGCTTTCCAAGTACCTGGACGTCGCTTCCGGAGACCCGCAAAACGTGACCAGTCCACACAACCTCAGCCTGGGCGACCCGGCATTCACCGCCGGCAACATCGCCGAGCCGGTCTGGCAGCGCTGGCGCGACGAACTTGCCGCGCTCGGCGGCCGCTCGCCGCTGCTGCACTTCACCGACGAAGCCCGTACCCGCATCGAACTGAGCGCGACGCATCCCGGCGGTCTGCCGCAGTTCATCATCGGCAAGACCACCCTGCTCTCCAACCTCATTCGTGACGAAATCGCGCTGCGCAATGCTCGCCTGGCCGCGAACGAGATCACCCAGAAAGGCATCGAACTGCGCTCCATGCGCGGGATCGAGGCGGTCAACCTCGCCATCGGCCTCGCCGAATGGCGCTATCAGGACGTCGACTACAGCGCCCCGGTGCTTCTGCGCCCCCTCGCCATTCGCCGGTACGGTCGCGACTACGAACTCAAGCTCAAGGGTGCGCCGTTCCTCAACCCTGAACTAGCTCGTGCCCTCAAGGACCAGTTCCAGATCGTGCTCGACGCCGACGCCTTTGTGGCGCTCGCCGTCACCAACGGCGCGTTCAAACCGCAGCCCGTCATCGACCGGCTGCGCGGCCTGACCTCGCACCTGCCCTGGTTCAACGTCGTTCCCCGTCTCGTCGTCTCGAGCTTCGCCGATGTCGGCCGGGCGCTCGCCGCCGACGCCTCCGCACTCGATCACCCGCTCCTCGACGCCGTCGCCGGCAACAGAACCGCCAAGCACAACGTTGAGAACGCCTACAACCCGGTCGTACCGATCGGGCAGGACGCCCGCCCGCCGGCCACCGACACGCTGCTCGGCGACGCCGACCCCGAACAAGAGAACGTCGTCGCGCAAATCGCGGCCGGCAACTCGCTCGTCGTGAAGACCCTGCCCGGCACCGGCGGCACCCAAACCATCGTCAACGCCATCGGCTCTCTCGTTGCCCAGCACAAGCGCGTGCTCGTCGTGAGCGCCCGCCGCTCCAGCCTCGACGGCATCCACGGCCGACTCGTGCAGGTCGGCCTGCCCGGAATCGCCGTGACCCCACGCACCCTGCGCCGCGACTTGATCCAGTCGATCACTCGCAACGAGAAAGCCACCCAGCCGCGGGTGGGAGACGTCGACGATGCCCTGGTGCGCCTGCGCAAGGTGCTGCTGGACTACCGCTCGGCGCTCACCCGCCGCGACTCCGCACTCGGCGTTTCGGTGCTCGACGCTCTCGGTGAACTGGCGCGTCTGGCCCAACTGCCGAATCCGCCGTCGACGACGGCCCGTCTGGACCGCCACTCGCTCGAACTGCTCGCGCACTCCCGCTCGGCCGCCGCCGACACCCTGATCAAGGCTGCCAAGCTCGGCGAATTTCGCTACGGCCCCGGCGACTCACCCTGGTACGGTGCCTCGTTCACCTCCACAGCGGATGCCTCCAGCTCGCACGAACTCGCCAAACGCATCAACCAGGTGGAACTTCCCCGGCTGCTCGAACGGGCCAACAACCTCATCGGGCAGACCCGACTGCGACCGTTCGAAACCATCAACGAGCTCGGAATCTACCTGCGCCTGCTGCTGGACATTCGTGAAACTCTCGACAAGTTTCAGCCGGGGGTCTATGACCGGTCGCTCACCGAGCTGATCGCCGCCACGTCGTCCCGCCGCGAATCGCCGGAGATGAGCTCGGCCAGCCGACGCCGGCTGCGCAAGCTCGCCGAAGAGTACCAACGTCCCGGTGTGCGGGTCACCGATATGAACGAGAGCCTGCGCCGCATTCAGAGCCAGCGCACCCTGTGGCAGCGCTACGCGGCCGCCGGTGTAACCCCGGAGGTGCCGGTCGGCATCAACGATGTGCACGTCGCCTTTCAGCGCGTCTCCGAAGACCTCGGCCTGCTCGACATTCCGCTCGGAACCATCGGAACCTCGCGGACGCTCGCCGGACGTGAGCTCGGCGAGCTCGTGTCGATGATCTCCGGCCTCGCCGCCGAGAGCGAGGTGCTCGCCAATCTGCACGAGCGAACCGCGCTGTTGGCCACACTGCGCGAGCACAACCTCGACCCGCTTATGACCGATCTGTCGCAGCGGCACGTGTCGGCGGAAGACGTCGCCGCCGAGCTCGAGCTGGCCTGGTGGCAGTCGGTGCTTGAAATCATGCTCGCGAGCGACCGGGCGCTGCTGGGCGCCAACACGCAGGTGCTGGACCGTCTCGAAGCCGATTTCAAACTCGTCGACGAGGCACACGCATCCGCTACCGGCCAGCTTCTGGCCTGGCTGCTGGCCGAGACGTGGAAGATCGGCGTGGTCGATTTTCCGGAGGAAGCCGACCAGCTGCGCCGCCTGCTGCGCGCCGACCGCGCCACCCCGGCCCGACTCAACGAGGTCGCTCCGCATCTCGGCCGCGTACTCGCCCCGGTCTGGCTGGCGTCACCCTATGAAATCGCCGGCATCAGCGACCAGATCGCTTTCGACACGGTATTGCTCGTCGACGCCGGCGCAACGACCCTCGCCGAAAACGTCGGGGCCATCCGCCGCGGCCGCCAGATTGTGGCGTTCGGTGACCCGGTCACCCAGACCCCGTCAGCGTTCAGTACCGGCATTGCCGGGTCGGGGGAGGCAGCTGAGCCCGACGTATCGGTCGACGCGCTGCACGCCGATTCCGC
>Ga0307486_1002350_pt1 | contig 13265 bp, 10 predicted proteins | sample CBIW02metaG_FD_203663 | JGI IMG/M metagenome (GOLD analysis project Ga0307486, IMG submission 203663) | Sea-ice brine microbial communities from Beaufort Sea near Barrow, Alaska, United States - CBIW 0.2 | ecosystem: Environmental > Aquatic > Marine > Coastal | place: USA: Alaska | collected... | reverse complement strand
GACCGTACGCCTCCGCGAGGGCGTCGACGAGGGGGGTGATCTGGTCGGAGTTTTCGCCGCTAATCGACGATGACCCGACCTTCACGACGACGCGTTTCGCGCCCGCTACGTTAGCTCTGACTAAACCGCTCACTTCTTTACTTCTTCCGTTGTGTCGTTATCGCCGTCGATTGCGGCATCGGTCTCGGTTTCAATTTCAGTTTTGATTTCGGCGCCGGTTTCGGCGGCGTCGGCGGCGTCGGCGGCGGCCGAACCGGATCCCCCGTCGACAGGCAAGTCGACGTCACCGAAGCGCACGTCTTCGTTGTATTCCTCTTCGCCGGTCTGCCACATGCCGGCTTCACGCTCACGAATGAGTTCGGCGCGGGCAGAGGACTTCGCGTCCATCCGGCCGAAGTATTCCTCGCGGCGTTCGCTGCTCGTGCGCCGCTTGGGCTCGTCGACCCGAGGGTCGCTTCCGCGGGGAGCGCTGATGAGCTCGGCAGTCGACGTGAGCGTGGGCTCCCAATCGAAGATGACGCCGTGCCCCGGGCCGATGATGACGGTCGAACCGGCGATGGCACCCGACTTGTACAGCTCATTTTCGATGCCGATTTTGGCGAGCCGGTCAGCGAGGAAGCCGATGGCCTCGTCGTTGGTGAAGTCGGTCTGCTGGATCCAGCGTTCCGGCTTGGTACCGAGGATGCGGTAGATGTTGCCGAAGGTGCCACCCTCAACCTTGATGACAAAGCCACCCTCATCGACGGCCTTGGGACGAATGACGATGCGCGGCTTCTTCGCTTCGGCTGCGACGGCCTCGGCTCGGCTCTGCTCAACGATCTCCGCGAGGGCGTAGTTGAGCTGCTTGAGTCCTTCGTGGGTGACGCTGGAGATTTCGAACACGCGGTAGCCGCGAGCTTCGAGGTCGGCCCTGACAAAAGCGGCCAGCTCGCGGCCTTCCGGCACGTCGATCTTGTTCAACGCGACCAGCTGGGAACGCTGCAGCAGTGGCTTCTGGCCGTCGGGTACCGGGTAGGCGTCGAGTTCACCGAGAATGACGTCGAGGTCACTGATCGGATCGCGTCCAGGCTCGAGCGTGGCACAGTCCAGTACGTGCAGCAGCGCTGTGCAGCGTTCGACGTGGCGGAGGAATTCGAGACCGAGGCCTTTGCCCTCGCTCGCGCCTTCGATCAGGCCCGGTACGTCGGCGATGGTGTAGCGCGAGTCGCCGGACTCAACAACACCGAGATTGGGGTGCAGCGTCGTGAACGGGTAGTCGGCGATCTTGGGCCGGGCGGCACTCATGGCGGCGATGAGGCTGGACTTTCCGGCGGAGGGATACCCGACGAGCGCGACATCCGCTACCGTTTTGAGCTCAAGGTAGACATCGCCTTCCCAGCCGAGCGTACCGAGCAAGGCGAAGCCGGGTGCCTTGCGCTTGGTCGAGGCGAGGGCGGCGTTGCCGAGCCCTCCCTGACCACCGGGCGCAACGACCAGGCGGAGGCCGGGCTCGTTCATGTCGAGGAGCTGGTTGCCCTCCGTGTCCTTGATAACGGTACCGATAGGAACCAGGAGCTCGCGCATCTCGCCATTGTGGCCGTTGCGGTGGTCTCCCATGCCGGGGCCGCCGTTGTCGGAGCTGCGATGCGGGGAACGGTGGTAGCCGAGTAGGGTCGTCGTGCTGGGATCGGCCACGAGCACGAGGTCGCCACCGCTGCCACCGTTACCGCCGTCAGGGCCGGCAAGCGGCTTGAACTTCTCGCGCTTGACCGAAACGCATCCGTTTCCTCCATTGCCCGCTCGTAAATGCAGCGTCACGTGGTCAACGAATGTGGCCATGGAGTGCCCCTTTCAGGTGGCGCAAGAATTGCTTCAAAACACGGTGCTATGAAACGAATGCGGTAATCAAATGCGATGAAACGGCGCGTGCCGTAGAGAAAAGGCGCCGCGCTAGAAATTATGTGGTGGAGAAACACGTCAGGGCGGACCGAAGCCCGCCCTGCCGATATATCTGTGGAAACCTACTCGGCTGCCACCACGATGTTGATGACCTTGCGGCCACCCTTGGCGCCGAACTGCACTGAGCCGGCTTCCAGGGCGAAGAGCGTGTCGTCGCCACCACGGCCGACGTTGACGCCCGGGTGGAAGTGCGTGCCGCGCTGGCGAACGATGATCTCGCCCGCGCCGACAACCTGACCGCCGAAACGCTTTACGCCGAGGCGCTGAGCATTGGAGTCACGACCGTTGCGAGTGGAACTCGCACCTTTTTTGTGTGCCATCTGTTCTTCTCCTCAGGCCTTAGGCGATGCCGGTGACCTGGACGCGAGTGAGCTCCTGACGGTGCCCCTGACGAACCTTGTAGCCGGTCTTGTTCTTGAACTTCTGGATGACGATCTTCGGACCACGAAGGTTGTTCAAAACCTCGGCGGTGACCGTGACCTTGGCCAGCGACGCCCCGTCAGAGGTGATCTTATCGCCGTCGACGAGAAGCACGGCGGCCAGCTCGACGTTGCCGTCCTTGTCAGCCTTGATTCGGTCCATCGTCACGATGGTACCGACCTCTACCTTCTCCTGCCGCCCTCCGGCGCGCACAACTGCGTAAACCACTTTACGTACCAATCTCTGGGGAGCCCCAAAGGCTCCGAATCTGGAAATTCACTGTATGGCACGAACCGGTTGGCTCAGCGCACTCAGAAAATCTTGGCATTTGCGTTGATTTTGCCTAACGCACGCCAAGGGTTGACTTTACCTGATCCGCTACCCGCGGTCAAACCAACGGGACGGCGTGTCTGGAACCGCGGCGTGTCTGAAACACAGTGCGGCTCGTAGACTTCGATCATGGCAATACTTATTGACCAGCCTAGCTGGCCCGCGCACGGAACTGTGTGGGCGCACCTCGTGAGCGACTCAAATCTTGACGAATTGCACGCTTTCGCCGACGCTGCCGGCATCCCGCGGCGCGGTTTCGACCTCGACCACTACGACGTCCCCGAGGCGCGCTACGGCGATCTGGTCGCCGCCGGTGCCCTGCCGGTGAGCTTTCGCGAAATGATCGTGCGGCTGCGCTCCAGCGGGCTGCGCGTGACTAAACGTGAACGGCTGAGCCGGTAGGAGCGACGCTTCTTCCGGCCGAGCCGGAATGCCGGCCGCGGTCGACGGCCACGGTTGACGGCCACAGTCGACGGCCACAGTCGACGGCGGGCAGACCCGCAGTTCCCGCGCACGAGCTCAGCAGGGCAATCGCGGACATGGGGCAGCGCGGTCGGATATCGGGCCTGAGGTGCGCGCTCAGGGCCGGTCAGACGGTCATCCTGAGGGCCCGGGCCGAATAACGAAACGGCGAGCACCACCTTCTTCCTCGCGGAGGCCGATTGGCCATCACCGCAGGAGAGGGAAATGCTCGCCGATTGCGTTGTATGCAGTTGTTGCTCGATCGGGTCTGGTTGGCTTACTCGCCGCGTGACGGCTCGGTCGGCGCCGGCGCAGCTGTCGCCGCGCCGGTCGCGGTCACAATGGCCTGGCCGGCAGAACCGCCGGCAGTCGTGACGCGCCGGCTGCGCGTACGTCCCTGACCGGGCAGTTTCGGTTCCGGCAGCGAGTCGAGCACCGAGCCCAGCAGCTGATCGGTGACTTCCTTACTGGGACGCCGGGCGGCCGACGTCGACTTCTTCGCAGGAATGTCGAAGACATCGAGAGGTTCGGGGCGCTCGGTCGCGGATCCCTGCGCTGTCGGCTCCACCGACTCTGCTGCGGCCGGGCCAGCCGATTCCGCCGACGCGGTTGCCGACAACGCAACGTTGACCGGCTCCGACCCCGCCTGATCCGTGCTGGCCTGATCCGTGCTGGCCTGATCCGTGCTGGCCTGATCCGTGCTGGCCTGTTCCGTGCGAGTCAGTTCCGTATTGGCCTGACGGGCCTTGGCCTGTTCGGACCGCGACTGCTGGCCGCGCCCACCCTGGCCGCGTGACCGCGACTGGCGCCCACGCGAACGCTCACCGCGCGATGGTTCGGCCTGCTCGGTGCCGGCCTGCTCAGTACCAGCCGGCTCGGTACCGGACTGCTCGGTACCGACGTCCACTGCGGCGACCTGGTCAGTGCCGGCCTGCTCGGTGCCGGCCTGCTCGGTGCCGGCCTGGTCAGTACCGGGCAGTTCCACGGATGCATCTGCGGCGGCGACCGGCGTTGCGTCAGCATCCGCTGTCGTTGTACCCTGCGTCGACATGATCGGAATGGAACCGGTGCGGGTGATGGTGCGCGCGGCGATCAACGCGAGGGCCTGCTTGGCGTCCTCGGTGATGCCATGGGTACCCGCCCCGCTCTTGGGCCCTTCAGACCCGGCAGCTGCACCGGACTGTGCGTCGCGGTACGCGCCGTCACGCTGGCCCGAGTTGTCACGGTTGTTGCTGGAACCATTGTTTCCACCGTTGCCGTTGGTGGCACCGCCGCCGTTCTTGGCGCGCGGGCGGCGTTCCTGCGGCGGCTGTGCGGTCTGGCGGTGCTTCACGACGGGGTCGTGATGCACGATGATGCCGCGGCCGGCGCAGGCCTCACAGTTTTCGCTGAAGGATTCCAGCAGGCCCAGACCGAGCTTTTTGCGGGTCATCTGCACGAGTCCGAGGGAGGTGACCTCGGCCACCTGGTGCTTGGTACGGTCACGGCTGAGGCATTCGATCAGGCGACGCGAAACGAGGTCACGGTTGGACTCGAGCACCATGTCGATGAAGTCAACGACGATGATGCCACCGATGTCGCGTAGCCGCAGTTGACGCACAATCTCCTCGGCTGCTTCGAGGTTGTTCTTCGTGACGGTCTCTTCCAGGTTGCCACCGCTGCCGACGAACTTGCCCGTGTTGACGTCAACGACGGTCATGGCCTCGGTGCGGTCTATCACGAGGGATCCGCCGGACGGCAGCCAAACCTTGCGGTCGAGTGCCTTCTCGATCTGCTCCGAGATGCGGAACTCGTCGAACGCGTCAGCCTCGCCCTCGTAGGTTACGACGCGCTCGAGCAGGTCGGGAGCGACCTGGCTGAGATAGTTCTCAATCGTCGCGCGTACGTCGGGACCGGACACGACCATGCGCTGGAAGTCCTCGTTGAAGACGTCACGCACGATTTTGACCAGCAAGTCGGGCTCACTGTGCAGTTCGGCCGGGGCCTGTGCCGTCTCGACCTGCTCAGCGATGCTCGCCCACTGCAGGCGAAGGCGGTTGACGTCGACGGCGAGCTGCTCGTCGGTGGCGCCCTCGGCGGCGGTACGCACGATGACGCCCACGTTGTCGGGCAAAACCTCCTTGAGGATTTTCTTCAGGCGGGCACGCTCGGTGTCGGGAAGCTTGCGGCTGATGCCGTTCATCGAACCGTTCGGCACGTAGACCAGGTAGCGGCCCGGCAGCGACACCTGGCTCGTGAGGCGGGCACCCTTGTGGCCGATCGGGTCCTTGGTGACCTGCACGAGCACCTTGTCGCCTGGCTTGAGCGCGAGTTCGATGCGGCGAGCCTGATTGCTGCTGCCGGAATTTTCGGCGGCAGCGTCCCAGTCGACTTCACCGGAGTAGAGCACGGCGTTGCGACCTCGTCCGATGTCGACGAAGGCCGCCTCCATGCTCGGGAGTACGTTCTGCACTCGCCCGAGGTAGACGTTGCCGATGAGCGAGGCATCCTGGTTCTTCGCGACGTAGTGCTCAACGAGCACGCCATCTTCGAGCACACCGATTTGGATCTTGTTGTGCTTGGCGCGTACGACCATGAGACGGTCGACGGCCTCACGCCGGGCGAGGAATTCGGCCTCCGTAATGACGGGGCGTCGGCGCCCGGCGTCACGGCCGTCGCGGCGACGCTGCTTCTTTGCTTCGAGCCGCGTGGAACCCTTGATGCGCTGGGGTTCGGTGATGAGTTCGGGCTCGCGCGGCGGGCGCACCTTTACGACAGTGTTGGCGGGATCGTCGGTGCCGGAACGGTTTTCGTCGCCGGAACGACGACGAGCGCGGCGACGCACCGTTGTGGCTTCTTCTTCTTCGTCGTCATCCAACTCGTGCTGTTGTTGGTTCGACTGCTGCGAGCGGATGCCCGTTCGCGCCGGCGTGGGCAAAATCTCGGGCGCCTGGAACAGAAGGGAGAACGAGGGACTGGCCGGGGCTGGCGCCGCGTCACCCGTCGTGGTGTCTGCTGGGCTGTCGAGCGTGGCGTCGGTCATCTGCTGCGCTCCGGTGACGTTGTTGTATTCCGCGATGGTCACCTTTTCGGGTGCAGGTTCAGCATCGGGGACCTGCGCTGCGGGCGCCTCAATTGCTGGGGCGACGCTCGGCACGATGACCGGCGCCTTCCTGGTTGATTTGCGCGTGCCAAAAAGGCTTTTGCGTTTCTTGTTTTCGTTGTCTTCCACCATCACTGGTGCGCTCCTTGACCGCTGTGGATGACCGCGCCAACCACCGGTTACTCTCTCGTGCGAGATTTACACCTTCGTGAAAACCCTGCGAATGTTTTACTACGGCAACCGGCTTTGACCCCTGTTGGTGCTCGGGGACGGTGCTCTGGCTGCTAATACTTCGGGTCGTGGGACCCTGTTTCTGGGCGACTGTTGCCCATTAAGCTTCTTTGGCGTCTGCTTGAGCGCGGCTCAACGACTACCAACGATTATCGCATGCAATCGAACAAAGCCACGCCGTGCGCGTGGCATAATCGCAAGCGTGCCACAGACAGAGCGTTCTCAGCCTCCAGCCGGTCTGGCCATTTTTCTGATCATTGCCGGGATCATCGCGTTTGCTGCGGCCTTCGCGCTCACTCTTGACAAGATCCACCTGCTTGAGGATCCCAACGCTCAACTCAGCTGCAGTTTCAGTGTTCTCATCGGCTGCGCGACCAATCTGAACTCCGCGCAGGGCTCCGTGCTGGGCTTTCCGAATCCGCTCATCGGGCTCGCCGCCTGGAGCGTCGTCATCACCATTGGAGTGGCCATTCTGGCGGGGGCCAAGTTTGCCCGTTGGTTCTGGGCCGGCCTGAACCTCGGCATGCTAGCGGCAATCAGCTTCGTGATCTGGCTCATCGGCCAAAGCATTTTCGTGCTCGACGTGCTCTGCCCCTGGTGCATGGTGACCTGGGCCGCGACCATCCCGGCTTTTCTCGCTGTGACCCTGTACAACTTCAAGGTCGGCAACCTACCGGGCGGGGCATCCGTTCGGCGTGTGGCCGGCGAGTTGTATTCGTGGTTGTTCGTCATCACGATCGTTTGCTATGTTGCGTTCTTCGTCGTAGCTCAGGTCAATATGGACGTATTGAACCGGCTGTAGTCCGACACAACCCTCACCCGCTGCCGAACCAGTAATGGCCCCGTCTCACACTCGAGACGGGGCCATTACTGCGACTTTTAGTGGTTAGTCGAACCAGAGCGCGAGTTCGCGAGCGGCTGATTCTGGTGAATCTGAACCATGCACAAGGTTCTGCTGTACCTTCACTCCCCAGTCACGCCCAAGGTCGCCGCGGATGGTGCCCGGTGCGGCGGTCGTGGGGTCTGTCGTGCCGGCCAAGGCTCGGAAGCCCTCGATGACCCGGTTCCCGGCAACGCGGAATGCGACGATCGGGCCGCTTTCCATGAATTCGACGAGGGGCTCGTAGAACGGCTTTCCTTCATGCTCTGCATAGTGCGCGGCGAGCACCGAGCGGTCAGGTTCGACCAGCTTCATGTCGACAAGGGAGTATCCCTTGGCCTCAATGCGACGCAGAATTTCTCCGGTCAGGTTGCGGGCAACGCCGTCGGGCTTGACCAAAACGAGGGTTTCTTCGATCGGGGTATTCATACAATCTCCTTGTGCTGATCTCGATGCGTGTGATCTATTCTCGAGCCGGTGATCATGCAGTAGGTCCACATGCCGGCAAACAGTGCGCCAACAAAAAACATGGCCGGGGTTACGAACCCGGTGGCGATAATGGCCGCCTGCACCACCCAGCCGATCGCGTAGGACCAGCGAAAGCGAAGCAGGGCGATCAGGGCGACCATGGCCAGACAGAGCAGCGCGCCGCCGATGATAACGGCGAGCGGGGAAACAGGGCCCGGCTCTGTCGCGACCGACACGAGTCCGAGGGTGACCACGGCGCCCAGAAACACCACGATCGCTTCGAAGCCCAGCAAGATGGTGGCGAGGCTGCGCGTGACCGAGCGAGGGCCGGACGAACGCCGCGCGCCCACGTCCCCGGCGTGGGTTCCGTCAGCGGCCATGGTTACTTCTCCATCCATTCGCCGGCGGTCGCGATGGTGATGGTTTCGCCCACGAGCACAATCGACCCGGTGACGAGCACGGCGCGCTTGGGCCCCTCGGCAGCCCAGTCGCGGGCCCCGTTCAACGCGGCAGCGACATCATCGAACCGGAAGGTGATCTGGTCGCTGGTCCACTCGGCGATGTTGTCGGCGAGATCGTCCATGCGCGCGGCGCGCTCGGAGTGCGGCTCGGTGACATAGAACCGGTCCACCTGGGGGGCTAGTGCCGCGACGATGCCGTGCGCGTCCTTGTCGGCGAGGATTCCAACAACCACGGCAATTTCATCGAAGTCGAAGTACGCCTCGAGGGCGGCAGCGAGAGCCGCAGCACCATGCGGGTTGTGAGCGGCGTCGACAAGCACTGTCGGTTCGATACCCACGAGCTGCAGGCGGCCGGGCGCGGTCACGGTGCCGAGGCCCTCGGCGAGTAGATCGCCCACCAGCGCCTGGCTGCCCGCGCCCAGGAAGGACTCAACGGCGGCGATGGCGACCGCCGCATTGTGGGCCTGGTGGGTGCCATACAGCGGGAGGAACAACTCAGGGTAGGTACCGGCGAGACCGCGAACCGAGATGACCTGGCCACCCACAGCGACGGTGCTCGAGAGCAACTCGAAGCCCTCGTTTTCGCGTGCGAGCGTCGACTCGCTCAGTTCGGCGGCTCGGCCCAGTTCGGCCTGCACTTCGGCGCTCTGTGCTGCCGAGACAACGGCTGCCGCCGGCTTGATGATGCCGCTCTTGGTACGGGCAATCTCCGCGACGGTATTGCCGAGGCGCAGCGTGTGGTCGAGGGCGATCGGCGTGAACACGGCCACCTGCCCGTCGGCAACGTTGGTGGAATCCCACTCGCCGCCCATGCCGACCTCCACAACGGCCACGTCGACGGGCGCGTCGGCGAAGCACGCGAACGCGAGCACTGTGAGCGCCTCAAAGAACGTCAGCGGAACCTCGCCAGCAGCTTCGAGTTCGGTGTCGACGAGCTGCAGGTAGGGCTGAATGTCGGCCCAGTTCGCGGCGAGGATCTGGTCGCTGATGGGTTCGCCGTCAATCACAATGCGTTCGTTCAGCCGAACCAGGTGCGGGCTGGTCAGCAGTCCCGTGCGCAGCCCGTAAGCGCGCACGATGCTCTCGACCATGCGACTCGTGCTCGTCTTGCCGTTGGTGCCCGCCACGTGAATGATCGGGTAGGAATTCTGCGGGTCACCGAGAAAGTCGAGGGCTCGCCGGGTGGGTGCCAGACGCGGCTGCGGCTGCGCCTCCCCCACGCGCTGAAGCAGCTCGGCGAAGACAGCGTCGCCAGCTTCGCGGAAAGCATCCAGCGGAGCCGGCTGGTTCATCGGCTCATCTTCTTCGCCGCGACCGGTGATGTTCTTCCACTCGGTGCTGTCGGCGTCGCTATTTTCTGCTTGGGGGGTGTCGTTCTCAGACAAGGATGGCTCCATTCACGCGTGCGACGGCCACGATGACGGCGCCCAGATTGACATAGTGGTCGGCTTCGAATCGTACGTAGTGTTCCACTGGAGAGCCGACGAGAGCTCCCAGCCACTCCGACGGCAATGCGTCGGGGAACTCACCGGTCGACGGGCGGTGGATGTTGAAGCTCGTGGCGAGGGTTTCGGCCGCAACATTGACCCCGGACGCGAGGTCGAAGGATTCCGCATCCGCTTCACTCTGAAAGACCAGGTCAAGACGGATCCGGTCGCTCACCTGGAAGCCGGCCGACTTGCGAGTATCCTGCACCGCGCGAATGAGGTCGCGGGCGAAGCCTTCGGCCTCGAGCTCCGGTGTGGTGGCAGTGGCGAGCAACGCAAACCCGCCGCCGGGCAGCAAGGCCAGGGCGGCTCCGCCGTCGGCGGCCTCACTGTTCGCCTCGAGGGTCAGCTCGAACTCGCTCGACTCGAGTGCAATTCCGCCGGCAGTGACAACGCCGCCGGTCTCACTCCACTCGCCGGCGCGGGCCGCCTTGATGACCTGCTGCACCGCTTTGCCGAGACGCGGCCCGGCGGCCCTGGCGTTGACGACGAGCTTGCTCGTGACGCCGTAGGCGGCGGCGCTGTCGTCTTCGAGTTCGATTAGGGTGACCGTCTTCACGTTGAGCTCGTCACGGAGGATGCCGACGAATGACGCCAGTGCTGCGGTCTTACCGGTGACGACGGTGAGGTTGGTCAGCGGCAGACGCACCCGCAGGCCGGCCTGTTTGCGGAGTGACAGCACGGTCGAGCTGATCAGACGCACCTGGTCCATCGCTGTGACGAGCTGCTCGTCAGCGGGGAACAAAGACGCGTCTGGCCAGTCTTCAAGGTGCACGCTACGGCCCCCGGTGAGGCCCTGCCAAATGCGCTCGGTGACGAGCGGCAGCAACGGAGCAGCGACCCGACACACGGTTTCGAGAACGGTGTAGAGGGTGTCGAATGCCTCGTGGGTGGTAGACCCTTCAGCGGCTCCTCCCCAGAACCGGTCGCGCGACCGGCGCACGTACCAGTTGGTGAGGATGTCGGCGAAGTCACGCAGGCGCGCAGCGGCGAGGGTGCTGTCGAGTGCTTCAAGGTCGTTCGTGACCCCGACGATCAGGTCGCGCGTCTTGGCCAGCAGGTAACGGTCGAGCACGTCAGTGGAGTCGGTGCGCCACGTCGCGTCGTAGCCAGTGTCTGGCCCGGAGGCGTTGGCGTAGAGGGAGAAGAAATACCAGGTGCTCCACAAGGGCAGCATGACCTGGCGGGCGCCTTCCCGGATGCCTTCCTCAGTGACGACGAGGTTGCCGCCGCGCAACACCGGTGAACTCATCAGGAACCAGCGCATCGCGTCGGCGCCGTCGCGGTTGAAGACCTCGTTGACGTCGGGGTAGTTGCGCAGCGACTTGCTCATCTTCTGGCCGTCGTTGCCGAGCACGATGCCGTGGCTGACGACGTTCTTGAACGCCGGCCGGTCGAACAGGGCGGTGGAGAGCACGTGCAGCAGGTAGAACCAGCCACGGGTCTGTCCGATGTATTCAACGATGAAGTCGGCCGGGTTGTGAGCTTCGAACCACTCGCGGTTCTCGAACGGGTAGTGCACCTGGGCGAACGGCATCGAGCCGGAGTCGAACCAGACGTCGAGCACGTCGGTGATGCGGCGCATCGTGGACTGACCGGTGGGATCGTCGGGGTTCGGGCGGGTCAGCTCGTCGATGTACGGGCGGTGCAGATCGGTCGGGCGCACCCCGAAATCGGCTTCAAGCTCGTCGAGGGAGCCGTAGACATCCGTTCTGGGGTAGTTGGGATCGTCGCTTTTCCAGACCGGAATGGGGGAACCCCAGTATCGGTTGCGGCTGATCGACCAGTCGCGAGCGTTGCCGATCCATTTGCCGAACTGGCCGTCCTTCACATTATCCGGAACCCAGTTCACCTCCTGGTTGAGCTCGACCATGCGCGGGCGAAAGTCAGTGACGCGCACGAACCAGCTCGAGACGGCCTTGTAGATGAGCGGGTTGCGGCAGCGCCAGCAGTGCGGGTAGGAGTGTTCGTAGCTGGCCTGGCGAATGAGCCGGCCGTTGGCCTTCAGCAGGGCGGTCAGCGGCTTGTTGGCGTCGCTCCAGAGTTGTCCGGCCACTTCGGGAACGTCACTAAGAAATTTTCCGCCGTCGTCGAGCGAAATGATCACCGGGATGCCGGCGGCTTCACAGGCCTTCTGGTCTTCCTCGCCGTATGCAGGAGCCTGGTGCACGATTCCGGTACCGTCGCTCGTGGTTACGTAGTCGGCCAGGAGGATGCGCCAGGCGTTCTGGGTCCCCCAGACAGATTCGTCCGCGTAGTGATCGAACAGGCGGTCGTAGCTGACGCCTTCGAGGTCGCGGCCCAGCACTGTGCGTGAGACGGATGCCGCGGCCTCGGCCGCTGATTCATAGCCCAGGTCCTTGGCATACTTGCCGACCAGGTCGATGGCGATGAGGTATTCGGCCCCGAGCACCTCGGCGGAGGAATCGGTGCCTTCGCGGAGCACCTCAGCGTCTGGCGTACCGTTCGGACCGGCCGGCACAACGGCGTAGACGATCTCGGGGCCCACAGCGAGCGCGAAGTTCGTCGGGAGGGTCCACGGTGTCGTCGTCCAGGCGAGGGCGCGCACGGCGGTGAGGCCGAGGGTTTCAGCCTTGGCGCCGATCAACGGAAAGGTGACCGTGACGGTCTGATCCTGGCGCATCTTGTAGACGTCGTCATCCATGCGCAGTTCATGGTTGGACAGCGGCGTCTGGTCGCGCCAGCAATACGGCAGCACCCGGTAGCCCTCATAGGCCAGGCCTTTGGTGTGCAGCTGCTTGAACGCCCAAATCACGGATTCCATGAAGGTGATGTCGAGTGTCTTGTAGTCGTTCTCGAAGTCGACCCATCGGGCCTGGCGGGTAACGTACTCTTCCCAGTCCTTGGTGTATTCGAGCACGGATTCGCGGGCGACAGCGTTGAATGCTGCGAGGCCCATTTCTTCGATCTGGCTCTTGTCGGTGATTCCGAGCTTGCGCTCAGCCTCGAGCTCGGCCGGCAATCCGTGGGTGTCCCAGCCGAAACGGCGGTGCACCTGCTTGCCGCGCATGGTCTGAAAGCGGGGAAACAGGTCTTTGGCATAGCCGGTGAGCAGGTGGCCGTAGTGGGGCAGTCCGTTGGCGAATGGCGGTCCGTCGTAGAACGTCCATTCCTCAGCGCCCTCACGCTGGTCGATCGAGGCCTGGAAGGTGTCGTCGCTTTTCCAGAAGGCGAGCACCTCACCTTCCAGCGCGGGAAAGTTCGGCGACGGAACGATGGCCGCACCGGGCGTTGGTTCGTCACCGGCCGTGCTGTCATGAAACGAGGCGTTACGGCTCTTGGGGTACAAAATGCTTCTCCTACCGGGACGGGTCGCTGGGGCCCTGCTCCACGAGGACGTACGATCCTGGAGAAATCGCCGCGGTACCACCTCGCTTGCCGCCCGTGGTTTCGACATGCTCAACCCACGAACGACCGCTTGTTCACAGGCTGTAACGGGCCCGACTCGTTCGGTTCTACTGAAATGTCCACCCGAGAGTGGGCAT
>Ga0307486_1002349_pt1 | contig 13276 bp, 14 predicted proteins | sample CBIW02metaG_FD_203663 | JGI IMG/M metagenome (GOLD analysis project Ga0307486, IMG submission 203663) | Sea-ice brine microbial communities from Beaufort Sea near Barrow, Alaska, United States - CBIW 0.2 | ecosystem: Environmental > Aquatic > Marine > Coastal | place: USA: Alaska | collected... | reverse complement strand
CCGAACTCGTGCAGATGGCACGGTTCGGCGGACGCACCCAAAGCGTGCGCAATCGCAAGAACAGCAACCGTTATGAGGCGCGTGGCGGTCGACCCGCCCGCACCCGAATGGATCGTGCGGATGTCGTCGCAATGCTGGACTCCAAGAACCTGGTGCCCGCAATTTTCTTCATTTTCAGCCGCATGGGCTGCGACCAGGCCGTGAATCAGGTGCTCCGGGCCGGGGTTCGCCTGACTACAGCGCAGGAACGTGACGAGATTCGCGAGATTGTTGAAGCGCGCTGCCGCACTCTTCTCGATGAGGACCTCGCCGTCCTCGGCTATTGGGACTGGCTGAATGGCCTTGAGCGCGGAGTGGCCGCCCACCACGCCGGAATGCTGCCAGCGTTCAAAGAGGTCGTGGAGGAGCTCTTTCAGAGGAAGCTAGTCAAAGCGGTGTTCGCGACCGAAACTCTTGCGTTGGGCATCAACATGCCCGCGCGAACGGTCGTACTTGAGAAACTCGAGAAATTTAACGGTGAGGCCCGGGTTCCTATCACTCCGGGGGAGTACACCCAGCTCACTGGGCGTGCAGGGCGCCGCGGCATTGATGTTGAAGGCCATTCGGTCATCCAGTGGGTTGATGGCTTAGACCCGCAAGCAGTGGCTTCTCTGGCGTCCCGCCGCACCTACCCGCTTAACTCGAGTTTCAAGCCGACATACAACATGGCCGTGAACCTCATCGAACTCTTCGGACGGGAGCACACGAGGGAGATCCTCGAGTCGAGTTTCGCCCAGTTCCAAGCCGACCGCGCCGTTGTTGACCTCGCACGAAAGGTTCGTTCGCAAAAGAACTCACTCGACGGATACGCAAAGTCGATGGAATGCCATCTGGGGGACTTCACCGAGTACTCGCGCATCCGTCGCGAACTGAACGACCTAGAGAAGAAGACTCAGCCACGGAACGATTCAAGCCAGCGGGCTGATCGTGAGCGTCGTCAGCGCAAGCTGGCGTCGTTGCGCAACCAGATGCGCAAGCACGAATGCCACGCCTGCCCAGAGCGTGAAGTTCATGCGCGCTGGGCCGAACGATGGTGGAGGTTGAAGCGCGATACTGATCAGCTGACGCGTCAAATTCAGAACCGAACCGGCGCCGTCGCGAAGATCTTCGACAGAGTCACCGACATTCTCACTCAGCTCAAATACATTGAGCCAGGCGAGAACGGGGAAATGACACTCAATGCGCACGGGCGTGTCCTACGACGAATCTACGGTGAACGCGATCTGCTCGTTGCCGAAAGCCTTCGTCACGGCTTCTGGAACGATCTGGATGCCCCGTCCCTAGCAGCCATGGCAACAACACTGGTTTACGAACCTCGGCGTGATGAGGGCGATCTCGCTGACCGCTACCTCCCTCGGGGACCGTTCCGCGAAGCCTTTGACAAGACCTCAACGCTCTGGGCGCAGCTTGACGACCTCGAACGAGACAACCATCTGCCAGGAAGCCAGCCACTGTCCACTGGACTCTCGCTCGCAATGTACCGCTGGGCCAGCGGCGCCAACCTCAACTCGGTGCTTGAGCTTGCAGATATGGCTGCCGGAGACTTTGTGCGCTCAACGAAACAAGCTATCGATCTCCTCGACCAACTCTCGGTTGTTGCCGATGGCGAGGTAGGCCGCACTGCACGCAAAGCACTCGATGGCATCCGACGAGGAATCGTTGCATACAGTTCTGTCGCTTAGGCTCGACACGTGATGCTCCACAAACCCGTTGCCGTGCTGCCCTTCTGGGCTGCGGTCGCGATTGCACTTGCGTCGGGCCCGGTCTTGGATGCGGGCTTCCCTGACAAAGATGTATGGCCGCTGACCTTTGTCGGAATCGCGCTCGTGCTGCTCGTTGCTCGGGGCAGAAGCGTCGGCGGTTCCCTCCTCGTTGGGTTCCTCGCGGGCGCCACATTCTATTTCACGCATATTCAATGGGCGTCGCTGTTCCTTGGCCCCCTGCCGATGTCGGCGTTGTCAATTCTTGAAGCTATGTTTTTCGCGGTCGGCACTCTCGCGATTACTCTCGCGTATCGGTGGCTACCGCGCGCCTTTGGCACGGGGTGGGGTGCCACCATCGGCCTCGCAATTGTTGTCGCCGGTTTGTGGACTGCACGCGAGGCGTGGGCAGGTGTATGGCCCTACGGTGGTTTCGCTTGGGGCCGAGTCGCACTATCTCAATCCGAGAGCCCGCTCGCTGTACTCTTTGCGTGGCTCGGAATATCCGGTGTCAGCTTCGTCATGGTCCTTGTCACGGCACTCGCGCTGGCTGCGGTTGAGTATTCGTGGGCCCGCTACCGCGAACTACCTTTCGACGAAAGGTCGCAGCATGTCTCGCGCGCATTGCGTACGGCATTCGTTCCTGTTGCGGTCTTCACACTTCTCGTGAACGCGCCAGCGTGGACTGCGGCATCCGAGGGCTCCCTGCGGATCGGTGCAGTTCAGGGAAATGGCAAAGCGGCCTACTTCGATGAGCGTGATCGCGGCGACCTCCTCAACGCCCAGCTCAAGGCAACTGTGCCTCTCTATGGCGAAGAACTTGACCTGGTGGTGTGGCCCGAAGGGGGCACTGACGTTTCGCCGTTGTCGAACAGCTACGCGGCAGCCGCTTTCGACAGTGTCGTTGAACGCGCTGGCGCTCCTTTGATCTCTGGAGACATCACGGAGCGTGACGGCAACGTGTACAACAGTCAACTCCTCTGGATGCCGGGGGAGGGAGTTGTCGACATCTACGACAAGCGCCACCCCGTACCGTTTGGGGAATATGTTCCGAATCGCGACATCTGGTCGCAGTTTGCCCCCGATCTCATCGGACTCATTGGCCGCGATTACACACCAGGCACTACCGACATGGTGTTTGATGTCAACGGTGTCACCATTGGCGTGAATATCTGTTTCGATATCGTGGATGATCAAATTCTCACCGAATCAGTTGAGCAGGGCGCGCAAATCATTATCGCTTCGTCGAATAACGCCGACTTTGGTCGAACTGATGAGAGTGCGCAGCAGCTCGCTACTGCACGGATTCGAGCACTTGAGCTTGGCCGCAGCGTAGTGAATATCTCGACCGTTGGCCTGAGCGCGATCATCGCGTCTGACGGATCGACGATTGCTGAACTGCCGTGGTACACGGCAGCAACAATGATTGAGGATGTCCCTCTGAGCACCGCTATTACTCCTGCCGTCATGATGGGTCGTGAGATTGAATGGCTGGTGTCAGGAATTGGTCTTGGCGCGCTCATCGTCGCTGCACTTGCTGGTCGGAGAAAGAATGCCTAACGTCGTTGTGGTTGTGCCCACTTATAACGAAATCGAAAATATCTCGTCGATCGTGGGCCGATTGCGTCAAGCGGTGCCACGGGCGCACGTGCTCATTGTCGATGATTCAAGCCCGGATGGCACGGGGCAGCGGGCAGACGAACTCGCTTCGACTGACCCTGGCGTCTCAGTGCTCCACCGAGCAAAGAAGGAGGGCCTTGGAAAGGCCTACCTTGCCGGTTTCGCCGTGGCTCTCGATAACGGCTATGACTACATCGTCGAAATCGATGCAGACGGTTCCCACGATCCAACAGATCTTCCCGAAATGATCAAGCTGGCCAAGGCCGGAAACGATCTCGTCATAGGATCCCGCTGGATCGATGGCGGTTCCGTTAAAAACTGGCCGTGGTTCCGGCACAGCGTTTCGCGAGCTGGCAACGCTTACGCGCGAACAATTCTCGGCTCACACATCCGTGATCTGACAGCCGGCTACCGCGTATTTAGGGCGAGCGCGCTCAGCGAACTTGGTCTTCAGGGCGTCTCGTCGCAGGGATACTGCTTCCAAGTTGAGCTTGCCTGGAACATGGAACGCGCGGGCTATCGAGTGATAGAGCATCCGATTACGTTCGTGGAGCGTTCAACAGGCCGTTCAAAAATGCATGCAGGGATTGTTGCAGAGGCACTGCTCAGGGTCACCGGGTGGGGGCTCGCGGCAACCCTGAAGGCAGTACGTCGTTAGGCGCCGATTTTTTGCTGGCCGCGACGGGCTCGCAAGAAGTCGAGACGCTCCTGAAGGAGTTCTTCTAGTTCGGGACGCGTGCGGCGCTCGAGGAGCATGTCCCAGTGGCTACGGGGAATCTTAACGTCGACCTCGTCGAGTTCGACAAGCTCACCATCGCTATCGAGGAGTGTTCCCTCTTGACCAGTCTTGGCATCCTGCCACTGCTGGGGAACCTCTGCGTCAGACGAAAACATCACGTCAAACGTGCTGCCGTCTGCTGATCTATATGTGCTCTTTTTCCGCGGGGAAAACTCGACACCCTCTTCGCTCTGTAGGCTTTGGGTTCCAAGTCTCATGCCGCGCAAGCTGCGATCTGCCATCGTGTGGCCTCCTTCAATTCGCGGTCTCTACAAGTAATAGACCCTCTTGCTGAACGAATGCTTCCAAGCGCGCAGTGTTCACAGCGAGTTGTCAGTCTTTGACAACGTTTTCGCTGCTGAGAAGTGGATTCTGCACAGCCTGGTTAGGCGCGCGATGCCACGACTTCGAGGGCTAAATCTGCCCGATCGGTGACGATTCCATCGACCCCAAGATCGAGCAAGTGACGCATTCGTTGCGGTTCATTGATGGTCCATACATGCATCTCGAGTCCGAGACCGTGCACGCGTTGGATCATCCGCTGAGTGGTCACCCGCAACCCTAGCGCCTTCTCGGGCACTTGGATGGCAACGAGCCCGCTAAGTGCGCGTCTCAGTGCTGGAGTTGCTCCGGTCTTTGCGCTGAGGAGCGCCACCATAAACCGCCGCGCGGACGCGGAGCTTGCGACTCCCGGCAGTTGCGCTGCGGTGGCGGCGCGACGCTTTTCATCAAATGAAGTCACTAGGACGCGGTCCGTTGCGGTCAGATCTCGAATGGCACGCACCGTTGGCAAAACAGCCCCGGCGGATTTCACATCGATATTGAAGCGCGTCTCCGGAAAGGCGTCGATTGCTTCGGAGAGCGAACAGAAGCCTTGTCCATAACCGAGGTCGATGCGCCGAAGCTCAGCCATCGTCAGTTGCTCAATTATGAGATCGCGGCCGGCGACGCGGAGGAGGCTGGAGTTATGGGCGACGACAGCGATTCCGTCGAGGCTTGAATGCACATCCGTTTCGACGTAGCGTGCGCCAGCAGCTACTGCCTTGGCAAAAGCGAGCATCGAGTTCTCTGGTGCCTCGACCGCAAGCCCCCGGTGTGCGAGCACGCGGGGGCGTGCGGGGGAGAGGTACGACGAGTTGTCGCTAGCGGGCGACTGGTCCCTTGCCACTAAAGAATCCTTCACCAATGCCTTTAAGCGCTTCCGTCAGTTCAGACGGGATGATCCACATCTTGTTGGAATCACCGTTAGCAATCTTAGGCAGCGTCTGGAGGTATTCGTATGCAAGAAGCTTCGGGTCGGCATCTCCTTCGTGAATTGCCGCGAATACGGTCTTGATGGCGGCAGCTTCACCATCGGCGCGCAAAACCGCTGCTTTGGCTTCACCTTCAGCTTCGAGAATCGCAGCCTGGCGTGAACCTTCGGCTTCGAGAATCGCGGCTTGCTTGGTTCCCTCGGCGGTAAGAATTTGTGCACGGCGGTCACGCTCGGCACGCATCTGCTTCTCCATCGAGTCCTGAATGGAGAGGGGCGGATCAATCGCTTTGAGCTCGACACGGCCAACACGGATGCCCCACTTGCCTGTTGCTTCGTCGAGTACGACGCGCAATTGTGAGTTGATGTTGTCCCGGCTCGTGAGGGCTTGCTCGAGGTTGAGGCCACCGACCACGTTTCGCAGTGTCGTGGTCGTCAGCTGCTCTACGGCACCGAGATAGTTGCCGATCTCGTAGGTCGCGGCGCGAGCATCCGTCACTTGAAAGAAGACAACAGTGTCAATGGATACGACGAGGTTGTCTTCAGTGATGACTGGCTGCGGCGGGAACGAAACAACTTGCTCGCGCAGGTCGATGAGCGGCAGCATCCGATCAATGAATGGCACGAGGATGTTGAGGCCCGGCAGGAGGGTCTTGCGGTATTTGCCAAGACGCTCAACCACGCCGGCACGTGCCTGAGGAACAATACGAATCGCACGGAACAACGTAGTGACCACAAATATTGCGAGTATTACGAGCAGAATCACCACGAAGATCTGGCCTATGAATCCAGCTGGATCGATCACTTTTCTTCCTTTCTCGGCGATTTTGTATTCGCTCGAGGTTGGGTGGTACCGGATTTGGGCGGCTCGGGAACGACTACAGCGATCGCGCCTTCAATCGCCGCGACGGCAATTCGTTTGCCAACAGGGATAGCAGATACGGGGGAGTGGTCGTCGATGCGGGCTGTCCAGGTCTCGCCGTTATCGAGCTTGACCTCGCCGATTCCGTTCGTGAAGGCACGGGTGACGCGTCCTCCGAGCTCGTAGAGCGCGTCGACGTTGCTCTTCGCTGGGTCGCCACCTTTTTCGAGCGTTTTGAGGAGCACCGGTCGAATTGTGAAGATGAGCAGCCCGGCTATAGCGGCGGCGAGGGCGATTTGAAGCCACCACGGCCACCCGAGCAGATTGGCGCCGAGGCCACCGATGAGGGTCCCGGCCGCGATCATAAGGAACGTGAACTCAAGGGTGAGCAGCTCGATCACAATAAACAGCACCACAAGAGCAAGCCACAGAATCCACAAATACTGAGTTAGATCTACGAGCATTAGCTGGCGCCCTTCATCGTTGCGCTGTTCGACAAATCTTCACTCCCGACGCTAGCACTTACCGCACTGCGCGGCGCGGCTTCGACCGCTAAAGTCGTAGGGTGAATAGCGATAATTCGAATCCTCTGGCAGCTCACTCGCTCGATGGCGCTCGCGCGCTGATTACTGGTTCATCGCGGGGGATTGGCGCCGATACGGCCGCCTATTTCGCGCAGGCAGGCGCCCGCGTTGCGATCAACTACCGCAACAAGGAGGCTCGAGCCCTCAAATTAGTTGCACAGCTCAATGAGACTGATGGTTCGGCCATCGCAATTGGCGCTGACCTCACCGTCAGCGACACCGTTTCTGCGTTGTTCGACACGGTAAAGGCAGAGTTCGGCGGCCTCGAGATTCTCGTGCTCAATGCATCCGGCGGCATGGAAGGGGGCATGGCTGAGGATTACGCCATGCAGCTTAACCGTGACGCGCAGGTCAGCTTCTTGAAGGCAATGCTGCCACTGCTTCACGAGGGTTCGCGGGTCGTTTTCGTCACGAGCCACCAGGCGCATTTCATCCGCACTGTAGAGACGATGCCGGAGTATGTCCCGGTGGCTTTGAGCAAGCGTGCGGGTGAGGATGCACTGCGCGAGCTTATTCCGGAGCTTGAAGCTAAGGGCATCGGTTTTGTTGTTGTCTCGGGCGACATGATCGAGGGCACCATCACGGCGACGCTGCTCCAGCGGGCCAACCCCGGTGCGATCGAGGCTCGTAAGGAAGCCGCTGGTCGCCTGTATAACGTGAGTGAGTTTGCCGCTGAAGTTGCTTCGGCCGCGGTCGAGCCCGTTCCCGAGAACAACACGCGCTACGTCGGCGACGTTTCAGACTTCCTTAACAAGTAACGACGTCGGATGCTGGTGAACCGAGCCACCAGCCGCGTGCTGCTGTTTGATCGCGATCAACGCTTCTTGCTCTTTCTCACGACGGCCCCAGACACGAGCGGTGTCGCCCGCTGGCTGACGCCGGGTGGTGGAGTGGATCCGGGGGAGTCTCACTACGACGCGGCTGTACGCGAACTGGAAGAGGAAACTGGTCTCGTTCTGACGGAACTCGGCGAACCCGTGTGGTCGCACGATTTTGTGGCCGAGTGGGATGCTGCCGACCACGACACTGGCCACGCAGTGTTCTATGCGGCGGTGACAGACGCGTTTGAGCCGTCTGATGCGCTCTGGACAGACGATGAGCGCGTTGATGTTCTTGAGCATCGGTGGTGGACAATCGACGAACTTGCCGCTACCTCCGATCACTATGAACCCGCTGAGCTTGTCAGCGTGATTCGCACACAACTTCAGGAGATGAACCAATGAGCCGTCTAATACCGCATTACTCAGTGTCCGATGTTGAGTATTTGAATCAGATTGAGTTCGAGAGCATCACCAATGACGATGCTGTGACACTCGGATTGATTGCCGTACGCGTCATTCAGGAGTGGGATCTCAACCTCGCGGTCGAAATCGTTCTGGGCCGCGATGTCGTTTTTAAGGCGAAGCTGAAGTCAACAAATGCGGATAACGACCCTTGGCTGGCGGGAAAAGCTGCGGTAGCGAAGCAATTTGGCGAACCATCTCTTTTGGTCAAGCTGCGCCACCTCACGGCGGGTACGCCGTTCGAGGAGCGGACCGATGTCGACCACGACACGTACAAGGCTCACGGTGGATCGATTCCGCTGTGGGTTGACGGCGCGATCGTCGGCACGATCACTATGTCGGGGGAGCCTGACGCGATCGATCACGAAGCCGCCGCCGAGGCGCTGGCAAGGTTTGTTGGAAGCCGGAATCCTAGTTTCTAGCGCGTTTATACATTGCGCAAAATGGTGATGCGCTGTCCCTGAGCTGACACTTAGTTGACAGAATCTCGGGGTTTGAGGGTATCTTTGTACCCTGTTAATGCGTGGCCCCTTCGACCCCGCTGCTGGACTGAACTATGACCGATTAGGTGGGGGAGCCCCATGAGCATGCCGACCAGGTGGATGCACGTTGTTGTGGCGACCACCATGCTGATGATGGTGAGCGGGTGCACCGGCACTCCAGGCCTTTCCCTCGACAACGAGATATCCACACCGAGCGCTTTACACACGGCTACCAATTCCGTTATGTCAGAAACTCCAGACTTGCTGGAGCTCGAAGCCGGGGATGAGACTATTTTGGCGACCAGCACCAATGCTGGCGAGTCGATTGATGTGTCGCCGTTCACTCCAACAACGGGACGCATCGCAGTATATTCAGATTGTGTCGGTCCCGGCCGAATCACAATTACGATCGGCAGCGTCGCAGAATCCTCCTACGCCTGTCGAGAAGGTTCAGCTGACCTAGCCCACAGGGACGACATGGACATCGATCCCAGCGGCACGTACTCAATTGCGGTGAGAACGGACAACCAGCAGTTGTGGACCGTCACGGTCGTTGCATTGCCACCGTTGTAGCCTTGGGCTTTCTCGCCCCTCTCCAGCATGAAGTTGGTATCCGATAATGCACATTATGTCAGCTAGCCGAGATCCGGCGCCACCCCATCAACCGGCCACCGGTTCGTCGCAACCACAGCTATCCCGCCCGTAGCCCTCCGATGTCGTGACTGACTCGACTAGGCTCGTCCAACACTGTGCACGTCGCCATCCTGCCTAAATATTGAGTTAAGCTTAGAAAACGGTACCTTGCCGTTCCCAGGGAACGTGAGCTCCAGTGCCGCGTGATCCGCTCCTGGGGCTTTCAGGGGCCCAGCACTCCCCCACAGTGGCTTGGTCACTGGACGAATAATGTGATCGCCACAACATCAGCTCGGCTCGAGTGGAGGTTCGCGGTAGTGGAAAGCTCAGATGGCGGCATATACATAATGTCGTCAAGTGCTAGTATATGCGTATGAATGCAGACAGTAGCAATAACCCGAATTCGGAGGACACCTCTGTGGAGCTCGCGGTCGAGGTGTTTTCCATGCTTGCTGACGCGACTCGCGTGCGAATAATTCTCGCGTTACGTGCTCAGGAGCTCTCTGTGAGCACCTTGGCCGACATGGTCAGCAAGTCACCGGCATCAGTTTCACAGCACCTAGCGAAGTTGCGGTTAGCACGGATCGTCCTCACGCGCCAAGACGGCACCAAGATCTTCTACCGCCTCGCGAATGAGCACGCTAGCCAGCTCGTTACCGAAGCCATCTTCCAAGCTGAGCACTCGTTGAGTGTCGATCCCGCCCACCACCGCGCGACACACCCGGCGCCGACGGACATCAACTGATGCTGCAAGTTCTCCGCAACGCCACTTACGCGAAACTGTTTTCAGCGCAAGTGATTGCGCTACTCGGCACTGGATTGCTCACGGTCGCGTTGGGCCTTCTTGCATTCGACCTCGCCGGAGAAGCGGCAGGGTTGGTGCTCGGAACGGCGTTGACAATCAAAATGGTTGCCTACGTTGGCGTTGCCCCACTTGTCGCCGCGATCGTGGATCGGATGCCCAAGAAAGCAGTACTCGTCACTGCGGACTTCGTGCGGCTAACGATCGCACTCATGCTGCCATTCGTCTCCGAGACCTGGCAGATCTACCTGCTGGTATTCGTGCTCCAGTCTGCGTCGGCAACCTTCACCCCTGCGTTTCAGTCCCTAATACCAGCAGTGTTGGTCAACCCACGGGACTACACACGCGCGCTATCGCTGTCTCGGCTGGCCTACGACCTCGAATCCTTACTAAGCCCGATGATCGCGGCGGCGCTCCTGGTCGTTGTCAGCTACAACAACCTCTTCGTTGGCACGTCGATAGGGTTTGCTGCTTCTGCTGCCCTCGTGCTCACGTCACGACTTCCGGTGAAGGCCGATGAGCCGAGCACGAAAACGTTCTGGCAGCGGCTCCCCCTCGGCATCACCATCTTCGCCCGCACAAAAACGCTGCAATTCTTGATGGTGACCAACATTGTGGTCGCCGCTGGCACGGCGATCGTGCTCGTCAATTCGGTTGTCTATGCCCGAAGCGTGTTTGGCCTCGACGATGCCGCCGTCGCAATCACGCTCGCCAGCTACGGGATGGGGTCATTGCTAGTTGCCGTCAATGTTCCCTGGGTCGTTGACCGCCTTGGGGTTATTCGCACCATGATCGCCGGCATGGGCTTTATCACTGCCGGGCTCGTCGCCGCCGTCCTTGTAACCGCGCTGGTTGCCACATCACCGTTCGGATGGGGTTGGCTTCTGGCGAGCTGGGTGGTTCTCGGCATGGGTACGTCCCTCGTCAACACGCCCTCGGCCAGACTACTTGCCGACGCCTCAACGCCAGCGAACCGCAACCTTGTCTACACAGCGCAGTTCGCGCTATCCCACGCGTGCTTCCTCATCACTTATCCAATCGCGGGATGGATCGGGGCGAGCAGCCTCACCCTTTCTGCTGTCGTTCTCCTCATCGTTGCTGTCGTCGCCGCAACTTTCGCGACGGGCTTTGCCATCACGCAAAAATTACGCACGACAAGCGATGAACCGATTGAAACTCCAGCGGAGACCGTCGCTCAGTGAGCAACTGCACAGCGGACCTATCTCGTTCCTGTTCCGTCCCTGCCCACCAGCCCAGCTACGCTACTCCCGTCAACTATGGCCGGTCGCGAGCCTGAACCTAATTTCCTGTCCAGGGCGCAACTGAGCCAGAGCGTCGAGGGAGCCATCCGTCACTACTGCGATTACGGGGTACCCACCCGTCACAGGGTGGTCGGTAGCAAGAATCGTTGGCGCACCATCCGGTGAGACCTGTACGGCACCAGACAGCATGCCTTCGCTGGGGAGTTCACGTCGCTCGGTACGCTCCAAAACAGCACCCTCGAGCCGAATGCCCGAACGATCTGAACGTGCCGATACGTGCCACTCGTGGTCGAGCAGCCGATCCCAAGATTCCGGTGTGAACCAATTGTGACGGGGCCCGGGTCGCAGCTCGAGCATCACCACAGCGTTCGATGGCGCGTCGACAGGGACAACGTCCACAAGTGGCACCGCAGCGTGGGGCTCGCTACCGATCCGGAGAACGTCGCCAACAGCGAGCGGCGGCGGGCCCAGTTTCGCGAGAGTGTCTCTCGAGCGTGAACCGAGTACGGGCGGCGCTTCGATTCCGCCGCGAACCGCCAAATAGTAGCGAATGCCGTGCGTAGCGGCGCCGAATACGACAGACTCGCCTGCCCCAAGATGTGTCGCGGCATGGTGCGGCACCTCGTGCCCGCCGATCGTGACACTCCCCCAAGCTCCCGCTACGGCGACCCACACAGCGTCTTCGGCGCGCAATTCGACGGGACCGAAGAGGATCTCAAGTCCCGCAGCATCCGGTTCATTGCCGACGAGTCGATTGGCGAGTGCATGTGCGGCTCGGTCCATGGCGCCAGACGCTCCAATGCCAAGATGTGCCAAACCTGGGCGTCCGCGATCCTGCACGAGGGTGAGGGGCCCGGGCTCGACTACCGTTAGCCGCGTCATTGAGCTTCCACCTCAAACCGCACGGTCATACCTGGCGTGATCGCCGCAGGCGCATCACGAGCTTCATCCCACAGCGTCAGCGAGGTTGTTCCGAGGATTTGCCAACCACCTGGCGAACTGCGTGGGTAGATTCCGGTGAACTCCCCCGCCAAACCAACTGAACCTGCGGGCACGGTTTCCCGAGAAGTTTCGCGTCTGGGCATGTCGAAGTTTGCATCCTTGCTTGCAAGGTACGCAAAGCCGGGAACGAATCCAATAAAGGCGCACTGCCACAGCGCCTGCGAGTGGCGAGATACAAGCTCGTCGGCACTGATGCCCAACACCAGTGCCGCCGACTCGAGATCGGGGCCGTCGTACCGCACCGGGATGCTGACGCTCGGGCCCGCAGTCCTGCCAACGTTTTCGTTGCTGGATGCTCGCGAGCAGGTACTGGTGAGCCACTGCTCGGCGGCTCGAAGTGACAGCGTGTTCGGATCGATTCGCACGAGAACCGTAGCCGCTGCGGGAATCAACTCGATGACTCCAGGCGCTCGGGCAGCATCACACGCCAAGAACGCATTCATCGTCTGCTCGAGGCTACCGAACTCGGCGAGGAGCGCCCGGTCACCGAAGGGAAGAATCTTCATACGAAAGCCCGAAACTCTAGGCCCGCTTCCGCGAGCAGTTTCCGCACGGTCGACGTCATGGTGACGGCACCGGGGGTGTCGCCATGAACACAAAGAGAGTCGACTTCGACACGCACGGGACCGCCGTTGATCGACTGGACGCGGCCGTCGAGCACCATCCGAACTGCTCTCTCCCCGGCCTCGATAGGGTCAGTAATTACTGCTCCGCCCATCGAGCGTGGCGCCAATGTCCCGTCCGCTAGATAGGCGCGGTCGACAAACGCTTCGCGGAAAAATTGCACACCGTGACGATCTGCGGCGCGATGGATCGCGGATCCCGCCAGCCCCAACAGGGGCAGAGAGAAGTCTTTCGCTGCGCGCGCCACCGCATCCGCTTGCTCATCATCGATCACGATCCGGTTGTAGAGAGCGCCGTGCGGCTTTAGATACCGCACCTGCGTACCGGCGGCGCTCGCTGCGATGGTGAGCGCG
>Ga0307486_1002348_pt1 | contig 13278 bp, 9 predicted proteins | sample CBIW02metaG_FD_203663 | JGI IMG/M metagenome (GOLD analysis project Ga0307486, IMG submission 203663) | Sea-ice brine microbial communities from Beaufort Sea near Barrow, Alaska, United States - CBIW 0.2 | ecosystem: Environmental > Aquatic > Marine > Coastal | place: USA: Alaska | collected... | reverse complement strand
AATACCTTCAGAATTATCTCAACGAGTTTGTCTATAAGCTGAATCGAAGATATTTTGGTGAGAATCTGTTTGACCGCCTAATTATTGCGGGAATTTATCCCTACGTGCAATAGTGCGGATACACATATATTTTAATTATAAATACGAATGATTTGAAATAATAGTCACATATTGTTCATTTACTATAGTATACTAGATTTAATTACCCTACACATTACCTTTTTACTTTTGAGGATATGACTTTTTGCTTCAAACTAATTAGTTCTGCTTATAAAATAAAAATAACTCCTTAATTGTATCAGTAGCCCCCTTTTATATTTCTAAGCAGACCCTAAGTACACGGTGTATGGTTAGCCTTTTCTTAGGCCGAATATCATAAATTTACCGCTCTCTCCCTAGCACATGCTCGTAGTATGCATTAATCAGTATATTATGAGCGCTCTCCGAAATCTAGAATTCGGTAAGCTGAGGGGAAACAAACCCCTGAGTCTCTACTTTGCTAACTTGCAGGATATAGCTGGTTCAAAAAAATAAAAACTAACTTAGTGGGGAAGCTCAATGACATTAAACTTCCCCACGACATTCAAAACTATCTATTTATTCTTCCTAAATAGATTTAATCCGCTATAACTCCACTAGAAATCACGTGCTATTAATAACTAATGGGAAAGTAGTACTTGATTAAGAGCCTCGTTTCACTTGATGTTGTTATTTAATCTGGTCTTCTAATTTCAAAACTTGCCCATCCTTCAATAATTGCTCTTTTAAGCTTTCGTACGAAAGATCCTGAACAGTGATTTCTTGATCCAATGCCATCACTGCAGAAGTGGCTCCGGATTGGCCAAGAATCATAAATACAGGTTCCATTCTGATAGACCCAAAAGCAATATGACTTGCAGATACTGCTAACGGAACCACTAGATTTTTGATTTCATCTTTCTTTGGCACAATGGCACCATAAGCTATTTCATATGGTCCTGGCAAAGAAACACCAATATCCCCCTCATTTTGAACATGCCCATTTTCATCAACGTAACGTTGAATGTTATGAGAATCAATAGTATAAGATCCCATTCCTATTGACTCTGGAGTAGGTTTTTTTTGCAGTAGTTCATTCTCCGTCATCACGTATTTACCGATCATTCGCCGAGCTTCCCTCACATATATTTGATGTGGCCAATTACCATTGTCTGTAAACTCGTTTTTGGCAAGTCCCCACTTTTCAAATTCTTCCTGAATTTCTTTTGGCACTCTTGAGTCATTTGCCACGAAATAAAGAAGTCCTTTCTGATAATCCTCGTGTTCCTTTATAATCTCTTTTCTTCGTTCATAACTGGCTTCTGGGTAATCATAATTCATCCCAATATTATCAGAACTAAAAGGCCCATGATTATTCGTGTCCGTCTTTTTATTTGGGATCATGTCAAATTTACCAAACCACTCTCTCCACCCTGCATTAAATACTCTTACTAATAATTCATATTGAGTAGAATCGTAATTCTCAGGTCTAGGGAATGGAACGCTATTATCGGGATTATTGGATATACATGTCCTAAAGCAATACGCTTGAATTTTATCATCCCCATCATCCTTTACTCCAGGATCATGGACACTTATTTTTGGGATTAAACCAGAAGAAGGTTCTCCAGGTATCAAGTACGGATCAATAGGTTTATCTAAGACTTTAAAATGATGACGATGATGGTAAACGCCTGTTTGAACACCATTCCATACTTCATCATAGAAACTTGTCGCTTCTCTTCCTACATGATAATTCACACCTGCAGCTGCCATCAAATCCCCTTCATACGTGCCATCAATGAACATCCTACCATTATACTCTTTTCCGCTAAGTGTACGGATTGCAGTGATTTCCCCATTTTCAACAGAAACTCCACCTGCTCTATCTAGCCACTCATTACGATAGATTTCAATATCCAACTCTTTTACCCATTCATCGAAAACTTCTTCTGCGACATGAGGCTCAAAAATCCACATGGTACGTAAGTCACCATCAATTGCGGGGGTTCCTTGTCCCTTATTTCCAAAATCAGATCTATTTTCCCATTTCCATGCACTGTCAGCCTGATACTTATCATAAATTCTTTGATAAAACTCACGTGATAATCCACCGATCACTTCCTTTTTCCCCGTATCTGTCCAGCCTAATCCCCCAGAAGAAAGTCCACCAAGGTGAATATCTGGAGAGACCAATATCACCGATTTCCCCATTTTCTTTGCCTGAATGGCAGCTATGACTGCGCTAGAAGTTCCTCCATAAACAATTACATCCGTAACCACCTGTTTATCTTTCTTTGACTTACATGAAGAAAACGAGTATATAAGTGAGAATGCAAGTAGGGAAATAAATACCTTATTTATACTTTTCATTAATTTATATTTTATATAATTTCCGTATTGTCTTATTTTTATATGCTTCTCAAAAGTTCAATCTATTGTTTAACAATGATGCATATCTATTTCTCCAAACGTTGCATATTTTCAATCAATGCTGGTAATAATTTGTCATAAGGAAGATCTTGAACTGAAATTGAATTGTCAATTGCTAGAGATGCGGCAGTTGCAGCAGATTGGCCAAGAACCATAAAAACTGGCTCCATCCTAATCGAACCAAATGCGATATGTGAAGCACTTAAACATACAGGAACAAATAAATTAGTTGCTTCTTTCTTCTTAGGTACTATTGATCTATAGCTTATTGGAAAGGGTCCATCCACATGCGCTTCAACATTCCCTTCATTTTGATCATAACCATTATGATCTACATACCTTTGTATATTATGTGAATCCATTCCATAAGCAGCCAAACCTACTGCATCTTCCACCTCCTTCAAGCCTTCGCAATGTTGTTGTGTCATCACTAGATCGCTAATCATTCTTCTAGCTTCCCGAATATACAATTGGTTCTGCCAACCATCCCCACTTTCAAATTCATCCTTACATGTCCCCCATTGAGCATAAACATTTCTTACTTTCTCAGGAATTCTAGCATGATTTGCAAGAGTCCACATTAATCCCTTTTGATATACGCGGTGAGCTTCCACTATTTTTTTACGTTCTTCATAATTTGCTTCAGGATAATCATGGTTCTGTCCTACAAAATCAGTTGAAAAACCCAGCCGACTATTAGTGTCCGTTTTCCGATTAGGCAGAAAGGAATTGATCCAAGGCAATTGGGTTTCACCAGCTTCAAAATCTCTAAAAAGCAGCTCATAGTTAATTTCTTCATATCCCACAGGCTTTTTGAATGGAATTCTATTTTCAGGAAGGTCCGTCAGGCACATCCGGAATCCGTATGCTTGGACCTTTTTATCTGCCGACCATCTATGCCTGGGCCTCCTTCTATGATATACGGAAGCAGACCACTACCAGGATTCCCTTTTTCTATATAAGGATCAACGCCCGGAACGAAATTATGATTTTTTGCATTTCGTGATGCCTTTCCTCTAAGTGTAACACTCCAATAATTTGCCTGAACGCCATTAAGAGTCTCTCTGTACTCATCATTGCTCTCTCTACCTACGGTATAGCTTACTCCCGAAGTAGCCATAAGGTCTCCTTCATAAGTAGCGTCCATAAACATTTTACCTTCAAACATTTTTCCACTTTCCATAGTAATAGCCAGAATTTTACCATTGGATTTTTTTACACCGGCATCGGTTCTCAACAATCTTTCCCCATAGACTATATCCACGTTCTCAATCTCCAGCATTTTATGGTAAACTTTCAATGCCGCAGAAGGCTCAAATGTCCACATGGCATCTTCACCCTCTTTGGTCCTAGTCTGTCCGGTATCCAAATAGTCGCTTTTCTCCTGCCAATTCCAGTTTTCAGGTTGGTCATAATAAGTTTTTATCCCTTGATAAAACTCTCTCGATATGCCTCCGATAGCCTGTTTGTTACCAATATCAGTTTGTCCTAGCCCTCCAGTTGTGAGACCTCCTAAGCGTTGAGTAGGCTCAATGGGAACTACAGTTTTTTTCATTCTTGAAGCCTGAATGGCGGCAGCTATCCCAGCGGATGTACCGCCATATATAACTAGGTCATAGTTTTGGGAAAAGGCATTTTGAGATAGAAATATAGATATTAGAAAACATAAAATAATTAATTTATTTTTCATTTTTTGACAGTTGAGATTTTTTAAATAAACTGAGATTTCCGACACTAAAAACTCAGAAAGTTTGCCTTTAAGTGATCTTAAAAGCAAAGCATTTTCATAAATTTTAAACTTAAAAGGGTTTAAGGATAACATCAATAACCGGGATTTTGAATCAATGCGGTATTTGTTTCTAACTCAATTCGGGGAATAGGCCATAGGTAGTCCCTACTAGGGTTGAAAGCTCTTGTCTCAATTTTTACCATTTCATCCCCATTACTTATGTTATCATAAGTAGGAGTACCCATCGGATCTATCATTGGAGGTTCATTAAGCCACCCACCGGCACCATACCTATTAACTCTTCCTCTTACTGGGCCTGGAATTACATTTTCTACTATCCTCCATCTGCGGATATCGAAATATCGGAAGCCTTCTATACCAAGTTCACTTCTTCTTTCTTTGCGCACAATATTTCTCAACTCGTCTTGAGATTTACCGGTTGGTATAAGCGGCATCTGCACAGATTCTCTTTCTCTAATAGCATTAATAGCCTCATAAACTGAAGCATCTAGCTCATTGAGTTCAACCTTGGCTTCTGCATAATTGAGTAATACTTCTCCCAACCTAAAAATCGTCAGATTTTGATCGGATGTCCCTATATTAGTTGGATAATCAGCAACATCCACATGTTTCCTGAATAAGTACCCTGTAAATGATGAATAAGCATGTTGAGCTTCGATATTTGGTACACGTATTTTTTCATCGCCTCTAAACTCCCACGTCATAGTACTGTCGCGATGAGTTTCAAATATCCAGTTTACAAGTCTCAAACCTGGCACGACTAGCGTATAATTCATCCTGGGGTCCCTATTTTCAAAAGGTTGCTAGGGGTCATAGAGTGGTGATTGATCAATTGGCAATCCATCAATGCAATCGAAGGTATCGACAAAATCCTAAGGGGGCTTTTTATTCGAATGCCCCAATGCGACTCTGGACAGGAAATCTCTCGGGGTATTATGCGTTTCAACTCCCCTTAGATATTGAATCCTCATAATTACTTCCTGCGAATTATCTCCATCAAAAGTAAACATGCTTGCATAATCCGGGTCAATTTGATATGCACCAGAATCCATCAGTTCTTTGGCTGCAGAAGCTGCCACTTCCCATCTCTCATTCCACAGTGCTACTCTAGAGATCATCGCCAGCACCGTTCCTTTGGTAACTCTGCCTTTTTCAGAAGCATCCATAGGAAGGTAATCTTTTACTTCGTTCATTTCTGTAATGACAAAATCAATCACCTCCCTTTTAGAAGTTCGAGGAGTTTGAGACTCATTTAGACTTAGTGTAGATATTACTAATGGTACATCTCCATAAAGCTCAGCCAAATAAGCATAGAAATATGCCCTTAAAAATCTTGCTTCACCGACCAGACGGTCATATTTGGCAGGATCCATTTTTCCCCTTAGTTCTTTGAATGTCGGTTTATACTGAGCCAGTTAACCCAGATTGCAGCTGAAGCTTCAGTCAAATCAAGTAAAAGGCAAAACTGCTTTCACCAATTATTGCACGACCTGTCATCAGGTGAATGGGGTAGGAAAAAATATCGGTCCAGTCTTGACTCAAATTCGTACCAAGTATGATCGGGCAACATTGCTTGACGCAATCGCAAATCCAAATGGAGGAATAGCCTTTGGGTACGAGCCTTGGCTGGCCAAGATGAAATCCGGAGAATCTTACTACGGATTTGTTCAGGGTGAAACAGCTCAAAACCTACTGCTCAAAGACCTAACCGGGAAGCAGTATACCCTTTCTCAGGCCGAGATTGAAAGCAAGAAATAGGAGCCCAAATCCATTATGCCCGATCCTGCTGGCTTGATAATGACTGCTCAGGATTTGGCAGATATATCGGCTTATTTGCTCGGCTTGAACTAGGTTTTCAGAAGCTTAGCATGTTATGAATTCAGCGATTGATAGAACGTACATTCTTCTAGTTGCACGTTGACCAATTTAATTCAGATTGGTTTTTATAACTCCTATCGAACTGCGTCTTGACAGATTCTAACTCATTTTGACTCTATAACTACATTAAGCTCCAAAAACCACCTTCACCTTCTCTGAACTTATTTTTATCACCCATTCATCATGAGGATTGACTGTGGTATTCCATAGGAAAAGTGATCGGAGGGATTTGATTTCGGCAAGTGCTTCCAAACCGGATGAGCTGACCTTGGTCCCGTTCAGATTTAAAACCTCCAGTCGGGAAAGGTTTTTCAAAGCTGAAATTCCGGCATTCGAGATGGGGTTATTTTCGATGCGCAGCCTTTGGATATTGGAAAACTGAGCGATGAGGCTCAAATCAGAATCCTGAATCCCAGTTTCAGCCAAACTCAACCAATAAATATGGTCTTTGATGGGCAAAAGTGTTTTCAAAAGTTCGGAGACTTGGCCCGTTGCAACCTCCGATGGCAAGACTATATCCAAAGCGCCTGTTTCTTGGGATAGAACTCTGACCCGAAATCCTATTTTCTCCAAACTCCTGAGATGAACCGTATCGATGCTCACCGCAAGCATTTTTTCAACTCCAAGAATATTGAGTCTAGGCTTTGCCCATTCGATCAGATCTTCATCAGCTTCTAGTATTGAAATCTTCGGATCTGCATTCCCTTTCTCTATCCACCAAGTGATCCATTGTATTTCCTCCTCGGTCAGGGGCTTTTTACCTTCGGAAGGCATAAAGTCGTCGTGGTCTTCAGGCAGCATTACCCTTCGGATCAGTTCACTTTTTTCACCATCCAAGGAAATAATTACTGGTCCATTTTCTCCTCCTTTGAGTAAAGTTTCAAAAGAAACCATATTCAATTCGCCCTTGGATTTTCCGGGTCGGTGACAGCTTTGACATTTGCTTCTTAGAACTGGCTGAATCACATCGGTAAATACCTCAGCTTCCTCAATCGTTGCCAAAACCCGACCTTTGCTCTCATCTTGCATTCCCGAAAAAGGGGCATAAGCAGTCAGGTAATCTTCTCCATGAGTGAGGCTTCCTCCAAAATGTCCCGTGATAGAAAGTGTAAGGATCAGACACCCCAAAATTGAATAATTGAGTTTTATAGGAATTCTATCCTCGTTTTTATTCACCCACCAGGCAATTCCAGCTAGTAAAACAGTGCTCCATCCTGCAATTAAATGAATATCCAATAGATCTCCCTCATATCCTCCGGATCGGGAAAGAAGAAATCCTAACAATGCCGCGACCAAGGCACTAATCGCTCCCACAAGCAATGCAAAACTGACTGCCTCTTGTAAAACCGGTCTTTTCCCTAAAACCACATACCCTTTCAACAAAACAGCAATGATCAAAAAACCAATTGGAAGATGAACCCAAAGGGGGTGAAAGCGTCCGATGAACGTGATGATATCTTGTGTCATATTTCGATCATTCTAGGTCAAAATTCCCTTGACCACATGACCTTCTACGTCGGTCAACCTAAATCTTCTACCTTGATGCTTATAGGTGAGCCTTTCGTGATCGATCCCAAACAAATGTAAAATCGTAGCCTGCAAATCATGCACATGAACAGGGTCTTTAACCACATTATAACCAAAATCGTCTGTTTCTCCGTAGGTAAAACCCGGCTTCACGCCAGCTCCGCACATCCATTTGGTAAAGCTCCTAGGGTGATGATCCCTACCATAATTATCCGGAGAAAGAGTGCCCTGGCTGTAAACTGTCCTGCCAAATTCCCCACCCCAAACGACCAACGTATCTTCCAATAAGCCCCGCTGCTTCAGGTCTTTGATCAGTGCTGCGGTAGCTTGGTCAGTTTTCTCACATTGGTTTTTTATTCCATTGGGTAGATTGCCGTGATGATCCCATCCCTGATGATATAGCTGGACAAATTTGACATCCTGCTCGATGAGCTTTCTAGCCAATAGGCAGTTGGCGGCATAGGTGCCAGGATCACGGCTCTCTTCCCCATACATCTCATACACCCAGTCAGGCTCCTTAGACATATCAGTCACATCAGGTACCGAGGTCTGCATTCTGAAGGCCATTTCATATTGTGCAATCCGGGCGCTGATCTCGGGATCACCATAGGTGTCAAACTGCACTTCATTCAATGATTTGAGGTAATCCAGCATCTCGCGTCGGTCCTCTCCATCGTAATTTTCCGGATTTCCGAGATAAAGAACAGGGTCTTTTCCGGACCGAAACTGTATCCCTTGGTATTGGGAAGGTAGAAATCCATTTCCCCATAGTCTGGAGTAAAGCGGCTGGTCCTGCACAGCATCTTTAGATACCAATACAATAAAGGAAGGCAGGTTTTGATTGTCCGAACCTAGGCCATAACTCAGCCAGGCACCCATAGAAGGGCGGCCTGGAAGCTGATGACCAGTCTGAAAAAAAGTAATGGCAGGATCATGATTGATCTGGCTGGTCTGCATGCTTTTGATAAAGCAAAGCTCATCCACTATCTCAGCAGTATGTGGCATCAATTCACTGACCCAAGTCCTGCTCTGTCCATATTGGCTGAATTTGAATGCTGATGAGGTCATAGGAAATGAACTTTGATCCGCACTCATCCCGGTGAGGCGCTGCCCATCTCTCACCGAAGCTGGCAGCTCCTGCCCATGAAGGTCAACTAGCTTTGGTTTGTAATCATACAGATCCAACTGAGAAGGTCCGCCGGCTTGAAACAGATAAATAATGCGCTTAGCCTTGGGCATAAAATGTGGCAGCCCTTCCAATCCATTCGCCGATTCGGAAAGCATAGGAAGGGTCTCTGGATTCGCAGCAAAAATCTTTTCCATACCCATCAAGGTCCCCAGAGCCAGGGAACCAATCCCCAAGGAAGTTTTAGTCAAAAACCTCCTTCTATCCATATTCTTTTCAATCTTCTGAAGATCCCGGTTGGAAGATCTCAGCGGGGCATCGTGGTGGTGACTCATGTTATCTCTTGGTTAGGAAAGCATCTGAATTGAGAATGGCGCTGGCTGTCACGGCATTGGCTGCTACTTGGTAGATATCCAAGTCTGGACTGATTTGGTATTCCCCGGCAGCCAGCCAGCCTTTTAATTTTGGTGGATCTGATTTGAATTTACGATATTCATTTTCCCTTAATTCCAGTAGAATTTCAAGCTCCTTGGAGTTCGGTTTTCTTCCTGTAAGTCTTCGAAAAGTATCTTCTATGGACATAGAGATTTCAGGATAAGCTAGCATCTTTTCTCCCAAAACCTTGGAAGCCTCTACAAAGGTCGGATCATTCATCAGTACCAAAGCCTGAAGCGGCGTATTGGTCTCCTGTCTCTTACTTACCGAAAAACTGTGGTCTGGCGCATCGAAGATGGCTAAGGCCGGATGGTGAACTGAGCGTTTCCAAATCGTGTACATACTCCTGCGATAAAGGTTTTCGCCCTTATCTTGCACATAGTTGCCTCCATTGACTCTCCAAAGCCCTTCAGGTTGGTAAGGGAATACACTTTTTCCTCCAATGGCTGGGGTCAACAATCCAGCTGCAAAAAGAGCATTATCCCGGATCAATTCTGCAAGCAAACGGACCGAAGATCCTTTAGCCAGTAAGTGATTGTCAGGATCTTTTTCTTCCAGTTCTGGTCGTCTTTTTGAAGCTTGCCGATAGGTAGCCGAAGTGACAATCAAACGCTGCATGGCCTTTACATCCCAACCCGAATTCTGGAACTCCAATGCCAACCAATCCAGCAATTCCGGATGGGAAGGTAATTTTCCCTGATTTCCAAAATCCTCGGAAGTAGCAACCAGTCCTCTTCCAAAGAAATTCTGCCAAAACCGGTTGACTGCCACTCGAGCTGTGAGTGGATTTTGAGGATCTATCAGCCATTGGGCTAGTCCCAGACGGTTTTTTGGGAGAGCCTCTGCCATAGGAAGTACGCTTTCAGGCGTATTAGGAAAAACCTCTTCTCCGTGCTGATTATACTCTCCACGTGTCAAAATATAGGTAGGCCGCTTTTTAGACATATCCTGCATTATCATCATCTCCGGAATTCGCTCCACAGAATCTGAGTATGCTTTCCGCTGCACAACAACTGCACTCAGTTTTTCTCGGTAAGCAACTGAATGGTTATTCAGGTAAAGTTTCTTGAAGGATTGTTTTTCTTGGACACTGAGTTGATCCTTGGATTTGGCGAGTGTGGCTTTGAATTCGGCAGGTTTGGCTATCTGTAAGACTTCTATAGGCGAAAGTTCTTTGTCATAGACACTGACTTCATCTACTAAAGCGTCCTTCAGCCCTTTGCCTCTCCAAACTGCTCCCACCTGCAACCCCGGCTGCTCGCCTTTGAAAAGGATATCTTTATACAGATTGTCGTGGATAGTTTGGGTAGCCATTTCCTGTCCGTTTAAGAAAACCTTCAGGCCTTTTGCTTTTGAAGAACCGTCATAAGTCATGACCAAATTAATCCATTGGTCTCGGGGAATGTCCTTGTCAGTGATTTTGGTAATGGCATTGAAAGGGGCCGAATGGGCCATTAGTAATTCCAGCCGGTTATTTTTCAGACTGAGGTGATAGCCCCGCCAGTTATAAAGTACTGCTCCGGATCCCTTATGGAAAATTGCGCCGTCAGTCAAAGACTTTGGAACAGAAATCCAACTGCTGACCGAAAAAGGATCGCTCTTGGAGAAGACTCCCGACCCACCCAAGTCCAACCAGGAATCTCCGTTCAGCTTAACTCCTTTTCCTCTTAGCCCTTCCACATATTCAGGTGTCTGGTTTTTCACCTCGCTGGTTAGCATGGTTCCTTTTTGGGTGGGATTGAGCTGGTTTTGAATAGCGTTTTGATCAAAGGAGTAAAATGCTACCCGACTGGCAGGAAATTCACGAACGGCCTCTTTGTTGTACGTATTTGAAGCTAGCCAATTCTGAAAAGCATCTTCTTCCTGTTCAGCCACTTTTTTCAGTTCCCCTTCTTCCTGATTTTTTTTAGAAAGTAGATACGCCAACATTTTATCCTTTTCCTTATCGGTCAAAAGCATCGTTGGGGCAGGCATGGCATCGTCCCAAGAAATCTGCCCAGCTTCATCCACCTGGTTGAAAAAACTGCTCAGTTCGAAGAAATTCTTCTGGGAAATTGGGTCGAATTTATGATCGTGGCAACGGGCACAGCCCAATGTCAATGCCATAAAAGCCTGACCCATGGTACTCGTGCGATCCACCACATATTCGACCCGAAACTCCTCTTCCACAATTCCTCCTTCCATATTTTGAGGGTGAATCCGATTGAAAGCCGTAGCAATCAACTGGTCTTTGGTCGGATTAGGAAGGAGATCTCCAGCCAACTGATCAGTGATAAACTGGTCATAACGAATGTTTTGATTGAATGCCCGGATTACCCAATCCCGGTAGGGTGAGGCATCCCGATACCGATCTACGGTATAGCCATGCGTATCTGCAAACCTCGCGATGTCCATCCAATGCATGGCCATTTTCTCTCCATAATGGACAGAATTGAGCAATCTGTCAACCTGCTTTTCGTAGGCATCTTCTGATTTATCTGCCAAAAAAGAATCTATTTCGACTAAATTTGGATTCAAACCTGTCAAATCCAGACTTAATCTTCTCAAAAGGGTTTCCTTATCCGCCTGCTGTGAAGGCTTGACTCCTTCCTGTTCGAGTTTATTCAGGACATAGTGGTCAATGGAGTTTTTGGTCCATGAGGTATCTTTTACTTTCGGTAATTCTGATTTTTCAGGAGGTATAAAGGCCCAATGTTTTTTGTATTCTGCCCCATCTTCGATCCATTTAATCAGGATTGCCTTTTCCCTTGGGGAAAGAATTAAATTTGATTCTTGGGAAGGCATGCTGTACTCCGGATCTTCAGAAATGATCCGGTAGAAAAGCTCACTGTTGCGAAGGCTTCCAGATTTGATGGCGACTTTGCCCGGAGAATCTTTGAGAGCGGCAAAAGCCATTTCAGGAGTATGTAAACTTAGACCGGCTTTTTGTGCTGCCAGATCAGGTCCGTGACAAGCGAAACATTTATCCGACAAGATGGGCTTGACGTGAATGTTGAAGTCCAGGGATTCCGGTAATTCCTCATAGGCAGCCTGAACTTCCTCTGGCAGATCAGGGCTGCAGGAATAGAATAACAATATAAAGCAGAAGAAACTCAGTAATCTTACATTCATTTGAAATCAAATTTCCTGTACAAACTAATGAAATTTCAAGTAAGATACTACAAATTATCTCCTGTATTTAAGCAAAATCCATCCTAATTACCTTACCTGAATGGATTTAAAAACCCCAGACTACTATTACTCCCTATTTGTAATTGGCAGTTTTGAAAGTGAAAAAATGATACTGGTAATTCATGCCTGCTGTTTTTGGGGATAGCTACTTCTGATATGGGAATAATACCCAGGGTTTGTTGCCGGGAGAATCGTTGGCGCATCGAATGTTTTTCCTTAATTGGTCTACACTTTAAAAATAGTTGAATAATTGCTTCCAATCAAGCTTAGAAGGCACTAAATACCGCTTTTCAGAACCTGTTTACCAACATTTGTTGAATTATTCAACCATGGGTTAAGCAGGTATATACTTCATTATTAAATGATTCAAATGTTTCCGGTCAAACACTAGTTAAAAACATAAGCGCATGAAAAACATCACTAACCCCGTATTAATTCAGGAGCACACCAAAGAAAAGTATTCGGTATGGGGCTTCTCTGAGTTTTTGTTCTTCTTTTCTATCCTCCTTATGCACATAGCATTAATATAAGGACACAAAAACAACAAATAAATTCTATGGTTCACAATTTTTAAAATTCCAACATTTAAAACCACGTTAGATAGCCCTAAAGCGGGTTACTCCCTATAAATTAATTGAAAATAAGCTATTTATCCCAATTTTTGGGTGTGTTATTTTCAAGTTGTGTTAAGCATACTCTCACGGAAAAAGGGAAACGAAATCTACTGACTAAGCACAAATCACAAACGTAAAAAGGGCTCCAATTATGGAGCCTTTTTTACGTACTTAAAAACTATTATCCTCTCTTAGTATTCAGGATTCTGCGGAGTAAGATTTGGATTGTTCTGCATTTCTGGAAGTGGATACGGCATCAAATAATGCTTAGCCTGCAGCGATTGGTTTGAACTGGGATTTATATGACCTTCAAACTGATCAAATCC
>Ga0307486_1002347_pt1 | contig 13289 bp, 11 predicted proteins | sample CBIW02metaG_FD_203663 | JGI IMG/M metagenome (GOLD analysis project Ga0307486, IMG submission 203663) | Sea-ice brine microbial communities from Beaufort Sea near Barrow, Alaska, United States - CBIW 0.2 | ecosystem: Environmental > Aquatic > Marine > Coastal | place: USA: Alaska | collected... | reverse complement strand
CCACTGAAATAAATAACAAAAAGGAAGGAATCAGTTTGGCCGGAATAGGAAATGCCACCATTGCGAATTTTACTACAGATTTGGCAAAAACATTTTTCACACGGGAAGAAAATAAGCCTGCGACAAAAGGAGATATCCAAACCTTATTGTCAAAAACTAAGGAAAGGTTTTTCAGAGTTGCCAATATACCAGTTCGGAATGATGGCGCTGTTGCATATTACGATTTCGAATTAAAATCTGTTGTCTACCTAATTAATCAACCGAAATGGAAATAAACAAAATGAAGGATATAAAATCTCAAATTGAGGAAAACATTAATCCTCTGAGAAAAAAGCCAGCACTAAAAGCATTATTAAGCTGGGCATAAACAACAAAGCTACCCCGGGAGGAAATATGGGCAGTTTTAGGTGTTGATAAATCTACGGTATGCAGGCAAATGAAAATAATTAAATTGGCGATGCAACCTGCAACACGCAATTTGGTCTGAAAAGCCCTTCATATAACTAATTATCAGCAAATTACATCAACAAAAACAGGTTATTGCAAGTTGCACGTTGCACTAACTTTAAAATTAGATTTACCAAAGTTGAAAAGAATTGAAATTCAGTAAAAAAGAAGGATCAAGCCTAATTGTTGTGGACTAATAGGTTCGGAGAGTAATGTTCTAATTTTAGAAGCGGTAGCCTCATTTTGTTCTAAAACGATGCTTACATTGGTTAGTTGTCGGTTAGTAAGATCCATACACAAACTTAAACAAATCTTATAAATAATATATTTTAATCCATTTATAGGTCTCTTAGTTGTTACTTTTTCTTGACGGCAAAGCAACAATGTTTCAGTTTTGAACGACTGCATAAACCAGGCTCATACTTCGCTCTTTTTTATTAGTCTTATCAACTCTGAATATCGAATCACGGAAGCATCAAAAAGAAGATGTTAAGGTCAAAAGCAAAAATTTATATTATTTTTAGTGGTATTGTTGAAATAGAACAGCCCTATTACAAAATCTGACGTTTATAGTTACCGTTTTTTGTAAAACCATATTTTTTTGAACTAAAACGCATCAATTGAAAACAATTCTCGTTTTCATCTTATCATTAAAAAAATACATTTATAAAGCTGGTTATCTAGTAAAAGAGCAACTGATTTTTGTCAGTTGTTGGAGAATTTTGTCAAGCCAAAGCTTGACGGAATTTGTAGAGCAAGAGGGTAACGCGCTAAAGCAACGTTACTTATGTGTTTTGCTTCGCAAAGCCTTATAAACATTGAGTTTTTAAATAATAATTAAATAACCAAAAACAGAAGTTTGCAGCAAATATGCTCAGACTCCTTATAAACTGGCAATTTTTAGCTGCAAATAATGGATAATTATTCAAAATATGAGTTTTCAGGGATTAATTTCAAAAAAAGAATAGCATCCAGGTTTAGAGATTTTTCTATGAGAATTTCCAAATCTAACACAGAGTCATTGGAAGCTATGCTTGACTTTTTTAAGATTCATCAATTATCTCCTTTTGATTCCATAGAAGGGGGGGATTGTTATAGAAACTAGGATTAAAAAGAGAATTAGTACGATGATAGCTATCATAAAAGGCATTGAAATGAATCAGACCAAACCAACGACTGCCATGTTACTTGCTCCTTTTGAGGAAGGTTTGACACAGGAAGAGCCTATACTAGTGGAACGAAAATTTTCGGAGGGTAAAATAGAGAATGAATTGGTAGAGGATATCACCGTACCTAAAATCCGATATGAACGTTTAGAAGACAATATGAAATCGGTTAAAAAAGATTTTATCTATGTACTGGATAAGGTCAAGGTTGTAAAGAGCAGTTTCGGTAAAGATTATTTAAAATTGGAACTTACTGAGGGTGAACTTGTGAAATTTAGAAGAACGCTCCGAAGAATATAGGCGTTATAAAATTTGCCAACTTTTTGTTGCAAATCCAAAATTACTAGACATCTTTTTTGATGGTAAAAATAAATGATTAGGTTTTTCTCAATTAGATGAGGTAGTACGAAACGATTAATCGACCTATTAGTAAAATATTTTATTAACTTCGTACTGTAAATTTACTAATGTAAAAATAATGAGAAAACTAGATTTATTAGAGTTTGTAAGCGAAAATGGAATAAATGGACGGAAAATTGATAATAAAAGGAAAATTATACGTCACCTTTCTAAATATAAAGAGTCATTAACAATTCCTGAAATAGCTATATTTATTGATCTCAGTATACCTATATGCACTACTTTAATAAAAGATTTAGTCAATGATAATTATTTAATAAAACAAGGTAAGAAGACTTCAGAAAATGGTAGAAGGCCTTTTACTTATTCTTTCAATAAAAACAGTTTTTATGTTGTTGGTGTTGAAATCCTTTCAAAATTTATTCAGCTAAGTATTTTTAATACGGACTTAGATAATATTCACACATCTACAGATAGAAATTTCATTTTATCTAATGATGAAGAATGCTTGAGTTGTATTACATCGTTTATAGAGAACTCCTTAATAGATTCTAATGTTAATAAAAAAGATATTATTGGTATTGGTGTGGGGATGCGAGAAGTTATAAAAGATTCTTATGGTGAGTTGTCCTTTTTTTTTCCTGAAGAAGCGATTTCTCTTAAAGAGCATTTGGGGTCTAAAATAAACCTTCCGATTATTATTGATAATGACACAAGAACAATTGGTGTAGCTGAGCAAATGCTTGGTGCTGCGATAGGTGTTGATAATCTATTAGTAGTGAAAGTAAGTAGAACCTTAGGTCTAAGTATTATCGCCAATAGGCATATAATTAAAGGGAGTTATGGGGTTGCTGGTAATTTTAATCACACTCAATTTGAAAAAGGAAATAGGCTTTGTGAATGTGGAAAAATAGGATGCTTAGGAACAGAAATCGGTGGAAATGCATTATTAAACGACCTTAAATCGGCTATTATGAATGGTCACAATTCTATACATTTTAATAAATCAAAATTATCTAATTATAAATACCATGATATACTTGAGGCTGTTTTAAAAGGTGATGAACTTTCATTAAAATTAATTCAAGACCAAGGTCATAAATTAGGAAAAGCCTTAGGCAATGTTATTAATCTTTTAGATCCAGAATTAGTGTTGATTGGAGGTGAGTATGGTATGGTAAAAGATTTCTTTATAGATGCTGTTAAGGTGGGTATAATAAAAACTGGACTAATAAATACTGTAAAACATTGTGAGGTTAAGGCATCAGCATTAGATAGATATCTGGGGGCTAAAGCAGGAGCATGTATACTACTAAAAGCTTGCGACATGAAATATTTTTAATCTATAAAACTCTGCCTCAGGAATTATTTATTAATAAAAACGTATTTGTTTTTTGTGAAAGCATATAATCTTTTGGTTGTATGCTTTGTTGCATATATAATAATTAATAAAATATTTTTTTAATTAGCGTCTATATAATAAAATATTTTATTACATTTGAACTCGTCATTAGATTATTAGTACAATAAACACTTAAAATTATACAGCAAATAACTAATCAAACTATCTAAATTATTGTATATGGGGCATATTAAAAAAGTAAGGGGATGGAACTACTCCTCATTAAGTAAACATATTATAGGTACTTGTGCTCTTATGTTTTTTCTATCAAGTTCAATATTACATGCTGAATCAAAACTAATAGAAAAGACAATAACTGGTACTGTGGTAGATGATGCTACAAAACAACCACTGCCTGGTGCCACTGTATTAGTAAAAGGAACAACCAATGGTGTTTTAACAGATTTTGACGGCAATTTTACTATAAATGTAGAGAGCGATGCTGCAGTACTTGTTGCAAGCTATATTGGCTTTATAAGTAAAGAGGTGTCTGTGAGCGGTAAAACAAACTTAATAATCACTTTGCAAAAGGATACTGCTATGTTAGATGAGGTGGTTGTGACAGCTTTAGGGGTTAGAAAATCTAAAGAAAAAGTATCTTACGCCGCGCAAACGCTATTGGCTCAGGATCTTAACCAATCTAGGGTTGGTGATGTGTCTCAGCAGTTATCTGGTAAAGTAGCTGGTTTGTCGGTTACTACAAGTAACGGTTCTGGGGTATCTTCTTCTAGAATTGTATTAAGGGGTGAAACGTCTTTAAATCCAGACAAAAATCAACCTTTAATTGTTGTAGATGGTGTTATTATTTCTAACAAATACATCGGTATTGGGGGGAACTCAAACACAAGTGATTTACCAATAGATTACGGTAATAGTTTGAACGATTTAAACCCAGACGATTTTGCTTCGGTCACTGTATTAAAGGGGCCTAAAGCGGCTGCTCTTTATGGTGAAAGAGGTACCAATGGAGTATTGTTAATTACAACTAAATCTGGTAAAAACACCAAAGGTATTGGCGTAACCTATAAATCTGGTGTATCATTTGATGTAGTAAATAGATTTTGGGATGAACAATTTGATTATGCTGGTGGTGGCTACTCTGGTACAGATGGTTTTAATTCATACAGATCTAACTGGGGTGGGAATTTTGGACCACGAACAGATGGCTCACTTATAGCGCAAGCTACACCTAACGATCCCAATCCAGATCCAACTCCTTTTGTGCAAAAAGCAGATAGAGAAGGCTTTTTTGATACAGGAGTAACATACAATAATAACTTATCTTTTTCTTTTGGTCATGATAATTCTTGGGGAAGAGTTTCTTTAGGGAGACTTTCTAAAGAAGGTATTGTGCCAAATACCGAGTATAAAAAAACCAATGTTGGTTTACGTTTAGGTGCTAATTTAACTGAAAAATTATCGATAGATTTATCGGCTAATTATATTTATAGTAATTCTGATAATGTACCAGCAGTAGGATATTCTAGTGGTGGTTTAATGTATAGTATGCTTTGGGTAATGAAAAACTTTAGTTTGGACGACTATAGAGATTACTGGTTGTCTAACCAACAATACCAACAACAAAATTACTTTTTATCTTGGGGAACAAATCCATATTTAGTAGTAAACGAAAACTTAAATGGATTTAAGCATAATAGAATTTTTGGTAATGTTTCTACCAACTATAAATTCAACGATAATTTATCGGCGTTCGTAAGAGTAGGTATAGATACTTATGAAGACAGAAGGCGCTCACAAAGAGCGCCAGGACAACCAGCATTCGCTAATGGTATGTACAGAGAACAAGATGTGCGTTTACAAGAGTTAAATGCCGATTTTTTAGCAACTTATAATAAAGATTTAAGCGAAAAAGTTAATTTTGAAGCTAGTGTTGGTGCCAGTTCTTACAGACAGTTAATTTCTAATAAAATTGCGCAAACTAACAACTTATCTTTACCAGGGATTTTTAACCTAGGTAGTGCAGCAGATTCACCAATTTTAACTCAAGAAGATACTGAAAAAAAATTAAACAGTGTATATGGTACTGCCGAATTTGGCTATGACAAAAAATTATATTTAGACGTTACAGCACGTAACGATTGGTCTTCTACACTTCCAAAAACTAATCAAGCTTTTTTCTACCCATCAATAGGTTTTAGTGCAGTTGTATCAAAAATGACCGGACTTCCAGAAGCTATTTCATATTTAAAAATTAGAGGGGGTTATGCCGAAACAGGTAACAGTACAGATCCAGAATTAATTAACAGTACGTTTAGTTTGGGTACTTTACCTGGTGCAGTATCTAACCCAAATATAGTTACAGATCCAAATCTTAAAAGTGAAAAAACACAAGCTTTAGAGATTGGTATGGATTTAAGGTTGTTTGATAGTCGCTTAAATTTTGATGTGGATTTATACAATTACACCACTACCGATCAAATATTACAGGCGCGTATCAGTGAAGCATCAGGTATTGGTATTAGAGTGTTTAATGCCGGTGAAATACAAAGTAGAGGTGTCGAGGTTTTGTTAACTGCTAGACCTATAGTGAACGAGAATTTTAAATGGAAATCTCTGTTTAATTTCGCAACAAGTAAATCTGAAGTTAAATCGCTTGCTGATGGCGTAGAAACATTAATCATTTCACAAGGTCCTAGTGGGGCTTCTATAGAAGCAAGACCAGGCGGACAAATGGGAGATATTTATGGTAGAGGTTTTGCAAGAAACCCAGAAGGCAGTATTATTTACGATCGGGTAACCGCTTACGGAACCGAAATAGTAAGACCGCGATTAGATACCGAAATTAAAAAACAAGGAAATTATAACCCAGACTGGACTTTAGGGATTACCAATAACTTTAAATATAAAAACATGACGTTAAATGTGTTTTTAGATTACAGACATGGTGGCGATTTCTTTTCTAATACCGCATCTCAACTATACAGGTCTGGTAGTATAACCGAAACTTTAGAGTTTAGAGAAGTAGATACCACTCCGGTAGGTGTATTGCAAAATACAGATGGTAGCTTTACAGCAAACACCATTAGTACACCAGGATACGATTTTTACAGGGAATATTACGGTAACATCACTAATATAGAAGTAAACACGTACGATGCTACCTTCTTAAAACTAAGAGAAATTTCTTTAGGAATTGATTTAACAACTTATTTTGGGTCTGAATTTATTAACAAAATTGACTTGTCAATATTTGGTAGAAACTTAGCTACTTGGACTAAAACTGATTTTGTAAGACATTTTGATCCTGAAGTATTAAGTTTTAACGGAAGCTCACAAGTGCCAGGTTTTGAAGTAGGTCAACTGCCAGGAGCGGCAACTTACGGCTTTAACCTTAGCGTATCATTCTAACTATTAAAAATTATAAAAATAAACAGATGAAAATATATAAAGATATATTAAAATCCATACTTGTTGCTCTTGTCGTATTTACGACATCATGTACAAGTGATTTTGAAGACATCAATACAGATAAAGATAAGCCAACAACATCTACATCTGGAACCTTATTGCCTAGTGTTATTTTCGAACCCTTAAATGCACATATAGATGTACAATTATTTTTAACCAACCATATTATGCAATATTGGGTTTGGAGAAATGATAATCACCAAATAGATGAGTACGATTTTGCATCAGGAAAAGGAAAATTTGATGTCCTGTGGAGTAAAATTTATAGAGCTTTAATAGACAGTAACGAATCTATAGCATATGCTGAAGCGAATAACTTAGATGCTTATGTAGCCGCTGGTAAAATTATGAATGCTTTTTACATAGCAACTTTAACTGAAATGTGGATTGACGTACCTTTCTCTGAAGCTAGTAAAGGCTTAGATAATTCACAACCTGCATACGACAAACAAGAATTAATATACCCACAAGTATTAGCACTTTTAAAAGAGGCAAATACTTTATTGGCTAACGATACAGAAGGTTTTGTTTTAGACGGCGATGTACTGTTTGGTGGTGATGTTATGAAATGGAGACGTATGGCAAACTCACTTAGACTACGATATTTATTAAGATTATCAAATCAAAGTTCTGTAAATGCAGAATCTGAAATTAACACCATCGTATCAGACCCAACAACATACCCAATTATTACAAGTAATAGCGAAGCTGCAATTTATGATTTTTCTGGTGTAGCACCGAATACCTCAGGTTTTTCACAAATCTCTGCAACAAGAATAGATGGTTTGAGCCCTTCACAACGTTTTGTAAGTACATTAGATGGTGTAGACTCTACAGATGATGCAGACGACGACCCAAGATTAGCCTTCTTTGCTGAAAAGCCAATAGCAGTACCAACTACGGGTCCTTATCTATTTTTAGGAGTAAAAAATGGTACAACCAGAGAAGAAGCTCAAGGTACGGGAGGTAATGCAGAGATAAACGCCTCTTTTTTTACCAACAAATTTCAAGATAACCCAGGCTTATTAGATTTTACATTTATAGGCTACAGCGAAGTTCAATTTATTCTTGCAGAAGCACGATTAAACAACTGGATTACTGCTGGTACAGCACAACAATATTACGAAAATGGTATTACAGCAAATCTAGATTATTGGGACATAACTACGCCAGCTGGCTTTTTAAGTAGAGAAGATGTAGCTTGGGATAACACCTTAGATACCCTTATAAACCAAAAATGGATCGCCTTATTTTTCAATAATACTATTGCAACTTGGGGAGATTACAAACGTTTAGGTTTACCTGCTTACGATATAGGGCCGTTAGCTACTACTGTTACAAGTGGCAAAGTGCCTACACGTGTTTTTTACCCAACATTAGAGCAATCTGTGAATTCTGCTAATTACAGTGCAGCAGCAAGCAGCATTGGTGGCGACATTATTACGGCACCACATTGGTACCAATAGAATTTAGTAAAACGTAATCTTTGATTGGTTGTATCTCTTCATTAAAAGTAAAATCCATTATTAAAGAACACGCATGAAACCCAATTTAATCATGATTCCAGGAACGCTTTGCGACAACCAGCTTTTTAAACACCAAGTAAGTGGTTTAAGAAACACATTTCTATGTCACGTGGTAAGTAATAGTAGTTCAAGCAATCTACAGGATTTGGTTAAAAATATGCTACACGATATAAAAGGCACATTTGCAATTATGGGATTATCCTACGGAGGCATAATAGCTTTCGAAATTTTAAGGCAAGCCCCAGAACGCATATCACATCTAATTTTATTAAACACCAACTATAAAAAACCTTCAGAAACTACATTAATAAACCTACAACGTTTTATAGGTATGGCATGCTTAGGTGATTTTGAAAAAGTTACCACCCATATTCTAACAGACGCAATGTTACACCCCAACCAAGCTAAACAAAAAGAATTAAGAGCCACTGTTTTACAAATGGCTCGCAATGTAGGTGTAGATGGTTTTTTTAACCAAGTAAAAGCACAATTAGGAAGACCTGACAGTACTGAAGATTTAAAAAACATAAAATGCCCAACCTTAATAATTACAGGGCGAGAAGATAAAATTTGCCCGTTGCAATTACACGAAGATATGGCAAACAACATTCCAAATGCGATCTTAAAAATCATTGAAAACTGTGGACATTTAAGTACACTAGAACAACCGGAACAAGTTAATACTATTATAAAAAAGTGGTACAATACACTAGCGGATGCGTAAAAATAAGTTAAAACATATTTGGCAAACCGAAACCGCAGCAACTAGCGGCTGGTTACACATTCCTAATACGTGGTCTGCCGAAATTATGGCAAATGCAGAATGGGATTGTGTTACAGTAGATATGCAACACGGTTTACATAGTATGGAAACCGCGATACAAATGTTGCAAGCCATTTCTACTACTAAAAAAGTGCCTTTGGCAAGAGTAAATTGGAATGAACCGGGAAGTATTATGCGTCTTTTAGATGGCGGTGCTTACGGGATTATTTGCCCCATGATAAATACTAAACAAGAATGCGAAAAATTTGTAGGTGCTTGCAAATACCCTCCCATGGGTTATCGCAGCTTCGGTCCTACTCGAGCACGTGTTTATGGCGGGGAAGACTATGGCGATTATGCTAATAACGAAATTGTAACCCTTGCCATGGTAGAAAGTGAAGAAGCCGTAAAAAACATTGATGAAATCTGCTCCGTCAAGGGCTTAGACGCCATTTTTGTAGGCTCAGGAGATTTAAGGTTATCCTTAACAGGTAGCGTTAAAAAAGGAGATAATGAAGCTGTTTTTAACGATGCCATTCAAACTATTTTAGAAAGCTGTAAAGCCCACAATATAATTCCTGGCATTTGGTGCGCCACTGTCGAAGACGCTAAAAAAATGGTAGCAAAAGGCTATAAATTCATTGCTTTAAAATCAGACAGTATGATGCTTACAGAGTATGCCAACGCTCAAGCTAAAGCTCTTAAAAACTACATATAACAACAAATTATACAAAGCTAAAATAATGACATTTATAAAAACAGAACAATTACAGTTAAAAGATGCAAAGCAAAACCTACCAGGGTTTGATGCTTGTTACTTAAACATTGTAGATTATATTTTAAAAATCACTAATGAAATTTGGGAAGAAAGAGCCATTTGGGTTGTTTATGACACCTATACAAAAGATGTTTTGGTACACTCTGGGGCCAATAAAATTGTAGGTATAGAAAAAGTTGTTGTTGGCACAATAAAAACGTTAGCCGGATTTCCAGATAGAAAAATGGGTGCCGAAACAGTTATTTGGGCACAAGACAACGAAAAGCAATTTTTCTCTTCACACCGGATAGGTTCTACAGCAACAAATACGGGGAATACTTTTTTTGGTAAAGCAACAGGCAAAAAAGTATTTTTTAGAACCATTGTCGATTGTATGATACAAGACAACAAAATTTATGAAGAATGGCTAGTGCGCGACAACTTGCATTTACTGCTTCAATTAGGTTTTGATCCTGTAGAAATGGCAAAAAAAGATACCCGATACGATAATTCTGAAGTTGCCTTTTCAAAAAGCAGATCTACTAATTCTACTTCAAACAGTGGCACGTTAACTGCCGATGAATCTACACCCGAAGGTTTAATATACAAACTTTTACATTCTGAATTCAAACAAAAAAAATATAATACACTAAATAACTATTACAGTGAAAATGCAATATTGTATGGAGTTTGCGATAATGATGTTAAAGGTGTTGATGCTATAAAAAACTACATAAAAACCCTTTTAGAATCTTTTCAAGACCTATCACTTACGGTGGAGCGCATTACCACAAACCAAGTGGGAAGCAAAACCGAAGTTGCCGCACGCTGGTATTTAAAAGGTGAGATTTCAGAAAAAAATATTTTTGATAATTCAAAAAAATCCTATCTATACCTTCCTATAATTAGCCATTACCATGTAAAAGGTGGAAAAATAACTGAAGAATGGTTGGTATACGATGGGTTTGATGCCTTATGTCAAATTTATTCTTAATTAAATATATATATGAGTACAAATCTAGAAAATAAAAATGTTGTTCTTCAGTTTTTTAAAAATTTGAATAACGCTGACGATGCCCAATGCAAAAATGTGTTGAACACCTATTTATCTGAAGATATTACATTAAATATAAGCCATCCATTTACAGAAATGAGAGGCGTAGATTCCTATTACAATAATTTTTGGAAACCATTAACAAACGCTTTTCCAGATTTTGAAATACAACCCTATATATGTGTTGGTGGCGACTATGAGAATCGTAGTTATGTAAGCAGCACTGGCAATATAATTGGCACATTTACAAAAAACTGGTTAGATATTCCAGCAACCAATCAACCCACGTGGTTACGTTTTTCTGGGCATTTTATAATAGAAAATTCTATTATAAAAAAAGCGTGGTTTTTCTTTGATTTTTTAGATGTGATGCGCCAAGCAGGTTACAATTTATTTCCTAACAGAGGTATTGAAATTGTACCGCCAGCACCTATGACTGGCGATGGTATTGTAACCTATTTCACCACTCCAGAACAAGGTCAAGAATCCTTAAAGCTTACTAATAATATGTTGGATGGTTTAGGTAGCTATGACGGGAAAACTTTAGATTCTATGGGGCAAGAACACTTTTGGAACGAAAAAGACATGATGTGGTACGGACCATCTGGCATTGGTACAACACGCGGACTTAAAGGCTTTCAAAAAAACCATCAAGTCCCATTTATTACAGCATTTCCAGATAGAGGTATTACAGAAAAAGTAGATAATGATTATTTTACACAAATAGGCGATGGTAATTACAGTTGCGATTTCGGGTTTCCTGCCATGTACGGCACACATCTCGCCGATGGTTGGTTGGGATTAAAAACTACCAAAAAAAGAATAACCTTACGCGTAGTTGACTATTGGAGACGCGAAGACAACAGGCTAAAGGAAAATTGGGTATTTATAGATATGCCTCACGTATTACAACAATTAGGCATTGATGTATTTGCACTTTTAAAAGAGAAAATTAATAACAATAAATTATAAAAATGAAAAAGGTTTCATTACAAGATCGATTAATCCGCTACGAAGACTTAATGCCTTGCAAAGCTGCATTTATAGATGCCAAAACACCTGGCAGCCACCTAAAAGATAATTATAGTATAATTGGCGGCGGTGTATCAGAAAGTACTCATCAAAAAGTAAATTTATCCGAAAAACACGGCTTTTGCATTGGCGCAGCAGGTCAACCACCAAAAGTAAAAAACTCACCACATTCGCATTTTACTGCCGAAGTTTTTATAGTATACAGCGGTACATGGCGTTTTTATTGGAACAACGATTGTAAAGCCGAAGTTGTTTTAACACCAGGTGATATTATTTCATTACCCACTAATATGTTTCGTGGTTTTGATAACGTAGGCGACGATTATGGCATGATATTCTCCATACTTGGCCATGATAATGCTGGTGGTGGTGTTGAATGGTTACCGCGTGTAATTGAAGAAGCCCAAGGACATGGTTTGATTTTATTAGAAAACGGAAAATTAGTAGATACCACTATTGGAGAAACCGTACCACAAGGTATGAAAGCTATGCCGCCTTTAACTCAAGAGCAGCTTAGTAAATTTGACCAATATACTTTGAGGGAAATGAGCGCATTTGTAGGTAAAAAAGGAAGCTATACCCCTTCTAAATACACCCATTTTGCAAATAAAACCCCAGAAGCTATTACCTATTACGATATTATTGGCCCAACAGCTAGCAAGAATCATAATTTTAGTGTAAAACCAGGAGATGCCAATGGCGATCAATTTAATGTATATGGCATCGAATCTTCTGGAGTTGGTGAGACAGGAACTTATTCTAGAGATGAAGTAGAAGTTATGTTTGTACAAGAGGGCAACTTTGAGGTTTTTGTAAATGATGATGGTAATACCTTAAACGAAACCTTAAAAGCAGGCGACATATTTTCATTTCCAAAAAAATCTATGCGTAATATAAAACCGAAAGGTACTGGATTTGCATACCTTATAGTTGGCGAAGATTACCCAAAAGAACCAAAAATAATATAAATAAAATTTAAAGATTTCACACCAATAAAAACAAATATAATGGCAATTAAATACATTAAAAAAGGAATGGCGGCAGTTGAATCTGCAGCAAACCAAACAAAAACTAGACAAATAGTAGAAGGCATTTTAAAAGATGTTGAAACCAGACGAGACGAAGCGGTAAGAGAATTATCCTCAAAATTTGATAAATGGAGCCCAGAATCGTTCCGTTTGTCTGATGCGCAAATTAAAGACATTGTAGCTAGTGTTTCAGAAAAAACACAAGAAGACATTAAATGGGCACAAGCTCAAGTACGTCGCTTTGCACAAATTCAAAAATCGACATTGCGTGATATTGAAATAGAAACTTTGCCAGGTGTTATTTTAGGTCATAAAAATATTCCAG
>Ga0307486_1002346_pt1 | contig 13289 bp, 9 predicted proteins | sample CBIW02metaG_FD_203663 | JGI IMG/M metagenome (GOLD analysis project Ga0307486, IMG submission 203663) | Sea-ice brine microbial communities from Beaufort Sea near Barrow, Alaska, United States - CBIW 0.2 | ecosystem: Environmental > Aquatic > Marine > Coastal | place: USA: Alaska | collected... | reverse complement strand
GTAGCAAACTGGATTGGCCCCAAATTACGGCGTTACATCACCTTATGAGTTTCATACTGTTTATTACTGTTATTTGCCTGCTAGTGCCGGTGTACGTGTATTTTGGCTACCCGGCCATTCTGTGGCTGCTTACCCGTAACCGGGAACCCCATAGTCCAACAGCTGCAGATGCAAAAGAAGCCAACCTGCCAATCGTTACGCTGGTTATATCCTGCTACAACGAAGCCGCAGTAATAACAGAAAAGCTCAGCAACGCCCTGGCGCTAGACTATCCCGCAGACTGTTTAAACATAGTGGTAGTGTCCGACGGCTCTGACGACGGCACCGATGAAATAGTCACCGAATTGGCCAATCCCCGAATCACCCTGGTTCGCCAGGAAGGCCGGCTGGGTAAAACCATGGGCATCAACCTGGCCATGGAACAGATACGCAGCCAAATCACCGTGTTCAGCGATGCCAACGCCATGTACGCACCCGACGCTATCAGCCGCCTGGTCGAGAATTTTAGCGACAAAACCGTCGGCTACGCCGTGGGTGCTGCGCTTTACACAGACGCAGGCAGTGGCGCCAGCGCCAACAACGAAAACCTGTACTGGCGCTACGAACTGGCCATCAAAGAAATGGAATCCCAATTGCACTCCGTAGTGGGCGGCGACGGCGCCATTTACGCCATTCGCACTGAACTTTGGGAACCCTTGCAGCCGCAGGACATCAACGATTTTGTGAACCCGCTACAAATCATCGCCAAAGGCTATCGCGGAGTGTTTGATCCAAAAGCCCGCTGTTTTGAAGAAACTGCCGGTGATTTTAGCCGTGAAATTGCCCGCAAAGAACGCATTGTAAACCGCAGCATTCGGGGGCTTATGCGGGTGCGCAGTGTAATGAACCCCAAAAAATCCGGCGTATTTGCGTTTGAAGTCATTTCCCACAAACTGCTGCGCTGGCTGATCCCGCTGTTTCTGGCCGTTGGCGTAGCGGGCAGCGTTCTGCTGGCATTGGCGGGCTATGGTTTGTTCCAGCTGGTAGCTCTGGGCAGCATTGCAATGCTTGCGCTGGCACTGAAAGGCCACCTTACGGCCAATAAAAATGGGCTGCCAGCCTGGATCGCCACGCCTTATTACTTTGTGATGGTGAACGGCTACGCACTTAAGGGCATCATAAAAGCTCTACAGGGCCAAACCCAGGTAACCTGGAACAGCGCCAGAAGCACCGAAGAAACGAATTCCCGGAGTGACGAATCAGTGAATAGTTTGCGAATACTTCAATTCATAACCCCAGCCGGCTTCTATGGGGCAGAGCGCTGGGTTCTGGCTATGGCCAACAACATCAACCGCGATGGCGTTATCTGCGATTTGGCGGTAACCCGGGAATCGCCAGACCAAGACCTGTCGGTAGCCGAGTATTATCCCCAAGACAAAGACCAACAGGTGCATTACCTGGATATGCACGGGCGTTTCGATTTCCGAGTGGTTAGCAAATTGTGCGAGGTTATTCGTAACCGCCAGATAGACGTTATTCATACCCACGGCTACAAATCGGACATCCTGGGGCTTCTGGCTGCCAAGCGCACCGGTATAGCTTGCGTGAGCACGCCACATGGTTTCTCTGGTGACGTTGGGTTCAAACTGGCAACGTTTATCCGCATAGGCACGTACATGCTGCGTTACTTTGACCGTGTTGTGCCTCTTTCCGAGGAGCTGATGGACGATATGAAACGGTTCAAGGTGCCTGAATCCAAAACCTCATTTATCAGAAACGGCGTAGACCTCACCGAAATCGATGCCGCCCTAGCGGGCTTGCCTAAAGACAGGGTGATGAATGAAGAAGCCCGAGTTATTGGCTTTATCGGCCAGATGATTCCCCGCAAAGGCATACCAGACCTTATAAGCGTGTTTGATCAGCTTCATCAACAGGCGCCGGATCTTCGTTTACAGCTTCTGGGAGATGGCAGCCAAAGACAGGAGTTGGAGCACCAGGCTTCAGGGGTGGCAAGTGCCAATGCCATTGAATTCCTCGGTTTCCGCAGCGACCGCCTGGAGCTGCTGTCAAACTTTAGCCTGTTTGTAATGACTTCCTCACTGGAAGGCATTCCGCGATGCATGATGGAGGCCATGGCTGTAGGTGTTCCTGTGGTTGCCTATGATATCCCCGGAGTAGACCAACTTGTGGAACATGGCAAAACGGGTCTGCTTGCGCCATTTGGCGACAAAGCCGCGCTGGCAGCCTGCTGCAAGCAGGTTCTTGATGATACTGAGCTGGCAGGCACCCTCAGCCGTAACGCTCGCGAAATGGTCAACAAGCGTTATTCAGCCGCCCGCATGGCAAACGAATACGAAGCGTTGTTCCGTTCACTAACCGACAAAGAAAAAACTGACCCTGCAGAACAAAGGGAGGCCAGTTAATGTGCGGATTGGCGGGTTTTCTACGTACCACCTCCACCCCTGGTCGCGATGCTCATCAAAGCTGGCTAGAGAACATGGGGCAGGCCATTATCCACCGCGGGCCAGATGCCGGTTCAACCTGGCTTGATGACTCAATAGGCCTTGTTCATCGCAGATTGAGCATTCTGGACCTCAGTGATGCCGGCACCCAGCCCATGGTGTCTGCATCAGAACGCTATGTGATTGCCTACAACGGCGAGATCTACAACTTTCAGCAATTGCGCGATGAACTCATAAGCCAGGGTTGCAGCTTCCGCACGCGAACCGATACCGAAGTTCTGCTAGCGCTCTATGAACTTTATGGCCCGGAGTGCCTGCACCAACTCAACGGCATGTTCGCGCTGGCAATCTGGGATCGCACCGCTAAAAAACTGTTTCTGGCGCGAGACCGCCTTGGCAAAAAACCGCTGTATTTTTATGAAGCGGATGGCCATTTCGCCTTTGCCTCCGAACTGAAAGCCTTAACGCCAGCTCCCTTCGTTAAAACCGAGCTTCGTTACGACGCCATAAAAGACTTTTTCTTTTACCAGTATGTGCCAGACCCAAAGACCATCTACAAAAATGTACACAAACTGGCGCCGGGCCATTGGTTAATAACAGATGGCACCGACACAAAACAGGAACAGTATTGGGATGTTTCTTTTTCAGCGCCCGTAAGTTCCAACCTGGATGAAATACAGGACAACATCTACAACCTGATTGATGACGCGGTTCGCCTGCGCATGGTCAGCGATGTGCCCCTGGGCGCCTTCCTGAGTGGCGGTATCGATTCCAGTGCGGTAGTCGGCCTAATGGCTGGCCATACCAATAAGCCCGTGACCACCTGCGCTATTGGCTTTGATTCAAAACGTTTTGATGAAGTGCACTGGGCAAAAAAAGTGGCCGAGCAGTTTAAAACAGACCACCACGAGTTCACGGTGAAAGATAACGTAGCCGACAGTCTGGTGGACATTGCCCGTTACTTTGATGAGCCCTTTGCCGACCCTTCGTTTGTACCCACGTATTTCGTATCACAACTGGCACGCCAGAAAGTCACCGTGGCACTAGCGGGCGACGGCGGTGATGAAAACTTTGCTGGTTACAGCAAATATTACACAGACCATGTTGAAAACCGGTTGCGGGGCATGTTTCCTGCGGCGCTGCGTCACAACCTGTTCCCCGGGCTTGCGCGCCTCGCCGGAATGGTGAACAGCGGCCCTACCCAAAAAGCAAAATCACTTCTGGGTACGCTTGCGCTGGAACCAGACGAGGCCTTTTTTATTACCAACAGCTTCTTCCGCCGGGATGTCTGGAACAACCTGGTAACGGGCGAATTAAAGCGGGAAACCCAAGATTACGACCCAGCAGACATTACCCGCGCTTATTACAATAAGGCTGATACCGACGATCACCTGTCGCGCATTCTGTATACAGACATCAAAACCTACCTTCCCGGCGATATTCTGGTGAAGGTAGATCGAATGAGTATGGCGAACTCCCTTGAAACCCGCGCTCCGCTGTTAGATTACCGGGTGGTCGAATACGCTGCGCAAATACCGGCAGCGCTGAAACTGCATGGTAAAGAAAAAAAATACATCTTAAAAAAAGCCTTCGAACGAATGCTGCCAGAAGATATTCTGTATCGAAAGAAAATGGGGTTTTCTGTGCCCTTGGCACAATGGTTAAGACACGAACTTAAGCCGACTGTAGAGCAAACGCTGCTGGCCAGTAACAGCGGCGTCTCTAATTTCTTCGATCCTTTAGGTATCCGTAAGATCTGGCAAAGCCACTTAGCAGGCGACGATCAGTTTACTCAGGAGCTTTGGTCACTACTGGCGTTTGAACTCTGGTGGCAGCAGTATCAGGTAAACCACAGTGGGTAAGTTTGCGCTGCTTTTTCTTTTTCTTTTTATGGCGGGAATTTTTGCGGCGTTGTTCATTACCCCTGTCGCATCGGTACTTGTTTATCAGCTAGTCTATTTTGTAAACCCAGACAGTCGGTGGTGGGCCGCAAGTATTCCGGGCATACAGTACTCCTTTATCGCATCGCTGATGATGCTGTTAGTGTTGGCCATTCGGTACAAAGAGTTGTCGCATCAGGCCCAATGGGGCAAGCAACCGGTGTTCAAATGGATGCTTGCCATATTGGCCATGTACGGCTTTATGATCAACTTTGCCATCGTGAGTGAGGTTCACAAATCTTTCACATTCGATTTCGTCAAAGTTGTGATTATTATTCTTTGCGCTTACAAGCTGATCACGTCAGAGCGAGCGTTGAATGCCTGTTTATGGGCCTATATTTCGGGCGTCACCTACATTGGCTACGTTGCATATTCTGTAGGGCGGGACGGACAGGGGCGCGTTGAAGATATCGGTATGATAGATACCGGTGGCGACGGAAACATGACAGCTGCCGCCATGGTTCCCGCGCTGATTATTTTGACGTATATGGCCTGGATGGGTAACAAGAAAATCAGGATGCTGTCCATTTTTTGTGGCGCCCTCATAGCGAACGGCATTGTTCTGATTAATAGCCGGGGTGCGTTTCTTGGTGCAGTGGTTGGCACCATGTTCTTTTTGTTTTATATGATTTTTTCGAGGTATCAGCGAAAAGGCCAAAGGGGAACCGCAATTTTAATAATTTTGATGGGTCTTGCTGGAACTGCCTATGTCGCAGATGAGGCTTTTTGGTCGCGTATGGGGACGCTTCAAAACGTTGAGGACGGTGGGGAAAGTGGTTCTCACAGAATAGATTTCTGGATGGCAACGTTTGATGTGTTGGACGATTACCCGCTAGGTGTGGGTATCCAAGGCTTCATTGTACTGAGCCCGAACTATCTGCCTGAACATTATTTTGAAGGTCGAAAAATAGGGAAAGCAACTCACTCCACCTGGTTTCAAATTCTTTCGGAAATTGGTTGGCCAGGCCTGTTTTTCTTATTAGCGCTCCTTATTTCGACTTTTAAGTTGTCCAGAAACACCAAGCAGCATTTGATTAATGTCGAAAATTACGATGCTTATTTTAAGATGCTGGCGTTGGAAGGTGCTTTGCTCAGTTTTCTTGTCGCGGCCAGTTTCATTGATAGAGCAAGATCTGAGATGCTTTACTGGTTGATCCTGTTTATCGCGATAGCGTCCAACGTTTATTTTCTGCGTTTTAATGATCCGAAAAGTAAAAAACAAAGAAAGGCGATTTGAATGACTAATGATCTAGCGCTGGTTTCGGTAATTGTTCCCGTTTACAACCGAGCGCATCTGGTGACAGAGACGGTTGCGAGCATTCTGGCGCAAACCTATCGGAACATCGAAATTATTTTGATCAATGATGGGTCTACCGATAGCTCGCTAGAGGTTATTCAGGCGTTGCAGCAGGAAAATCCTGATGTGGTTCGCGTCATTGACCAAGAAAACCAGGGTCAGACTATCGCCCGGAACCAAGGTATTAAGGAAGCCTGCGGTAAATACATTGCGTTTCTGGACAGCGACGATATTTGGCTACCGGACAAGCTTGAGCATCAGATACCTTTGTTTGATCAGGGTGTTGGCCTGGTTTACGGCGGTGTAGAGTTTATCAATGAAAGCGGAGAAACAACCGGTTTCGACCCCTGTGATCCTTCCGTTCAGGGTAATATCTATCCTCAGTTGCTGGTTAAAAACCGTATGACAGGTGGGTCCGTAGTGGTTCTGGGCGAGGCTCTGGCGAAGGTCGGATTGTTCGATCCAGAGTTTAAAGCGGCAGAAAACTGGGATCTTTGGCTGCGAATCTGCAAAGTGTACCAAGCCCGGCTAGTAAACAAGCCAGTAGTGCAGTACCGACTGCATCAAAATAATATGTCGAAAGACCTACTGTTAATGCAGGATGCGAAACGACAGATTATGGAAAAACACTGTGACAAATACTCGTCAGACAAGTTGGTTGCACGTTACTCCAGGCTGGCTGAGGCCGACCTTTTCTACAAGTTAGGTGTCGACTGCTTTTCACGGGAACAGTTTGGAAAGGCCATCCGGAATTTTTCGCAAGTAATGAAAATTTCGCCATTTTACGAAGACACGCCAGTCAGGGTACTGCGAAGTTTACTGGGTAGTAAAGGTAATCGTATGCTCCGAAAATTCAAGAAAACGCACTGATGCTTACTCGACTTTATTCGTCTATTTCACAGCCAACTTCTAAAACTTTATCGGGTGAGTATAAGTGCCGAGTATAAAGCAGGCCATCTTATATTCGTCATTAGGGCGATACCTTCTCATGGCCATTGGCCTGGCAAGCTCCATGATCACTGCCCGGTTACTTTCACCGGATGAGATCGGTACCTTTGCCATTGCAAGTTCCGTAGTGATGATAATGGCTGAATTCCGGATTCTGGGGGCCAATGCTTACCTGGTTCGGCAGGCTGAATTGACTACAGAGAAAATTCGCTCAGCTTACGGCCTCACAATACTGGTTTCTTGGGGTATGGGCGTCGGGCTTGCTGCGGCTTCATGGCCACTGGCGAACTTTTTTGAAATAGATGGGCTGGCTTTTGTTTTCCTCATCCTCGCTGTCTCTTTTCTTTTGGCACCTTACATCAGTGTACCGGATGCATTATTAGTCAGGGATTACCGTTTCCGAGAAATTGCTACGATTAATGTCACTTCATCAGTGGTTCAACTTGTGCTGGTGGTCGTGCTTATTGAATATGGGTTCAGTTTTTATTCCCTGGCTATCAGCCAGGCCATCTCTATTTTCGTAAAGTTCGTGCTAAGCCTGTATTTCACTCGAGATGTAAAAGTGTACGCGCCGAGATTCACCGGAATAAAAGACATTGCGAAGCTTGGTATCTTTGTGTCTGTGGCCCATGTGGTGCGTAAAGCTCAACATACATTTCCCGACATGCTGATTGGTAAGTTGGGTAGCCCAACACAGGTGGGGATTTTCTCACGTGGTCTTGGCTTTACAGTATTCATCTCAACCCTGTTACTTTCCGGCATTTCGCCAGTTGCATTGCCCTACTTTTCGGGGGTGAAAAACAAGGGTCAGGATGTGGTGGCGGCCTACCGACATGCCTCACAGTTAATTGCAGGTGTGGTTTGGCCCGTTCTCGCAGTAGCCAGCGTCGCAAGCCTTCCAGCCATCCGGCTAATGTTTGGAAACCAATGGGATCAGGCTGCACCTATCGCTGCCGTGGCGGCCTTCTGGGCAATTTTTCGGTCCGCTCATGTAATGGCGCCCAACGCGTTGGTCGCAATGGGTAAAGAGGGCTCCATGCTCGTGAAAGAAGTATTGGTGTTTTTTGTGTTTCTGGTGGCAACAACCATCGCCTACTTACAGTTTGGTTCAATCGGAGTTGCCTACGCTTTTGTATTTTCTGGTTTGACCGACTTCCTGGTGTCTTCCTGGTTCATGAAGCACAAAGTGGGTGTTGGTTTCCTCGCTTACTGTACCGGCATGTTTAGCAGTGCCCTGATAACACTGATTTGCTGGAGTACCGCCAGTATGCTGGATTGGTATATACCCTTTGAAGATACGTCTCCTTTTTCGGTCTTGCTGTACATCACAGCTGTGTTACCACCAGTCTGGCTGGCTTCAATTTTTCTTTTAAAGCACCCGCTTCAAGACCAGATAAGGGCGGTTTATCACAAGCTTCTCAGCAAGATCTGAATGTCATCCGCATAGACAGAGGCTGGCTGGGTGTTCAGTAAAATCGATTGAAAAGAACAGGGGCTAGTTGTCAATGTAAGCGGTCGGATTATTTGTATACTGCTCAAGCAGATGTAAGAGTTTCTGTCGATAGGGCTGACGTTTCTCCCCGCTGCTCCACGTACCAAGGCGAAGTAATATGTGGCATAGAAACAGAGCCTGAATCGTTTTCCCACTGAGTGAATACCGATGCTTCAAGGACTGGGTACAGGCAACCAGTTCAATGGCCAGGCTCGACTTTACCCTTTTAGAGGCCAGTGTATTCAGGGAGAGGGCAAGTGTGAATTCATCGTATAATGGGATAGCCGTAATTCCAAAATCTTCAAGATCAATGACTGAAATTTTGTTCTCTTCGAAGAGCAGATTGTTCAGACTAAAGTCTCCATGCTGAAAGATGCCCTCCCAAGAGCCTAGTCGGTCTAGTTCGTCAGCCATCGACTCGGCAAAAGCGTGTAATGGATAGGCAGGTTCGTTATCGGTTTCGAGAAAACCGTAGAAGGCTGATCGCAGAGCATCACCAAGATGTACGGGGGTAGTCCATTCGGGAACTGATGCGACGCCTGCGTGAAACTCACGCAAAGTCTCAATGGCTCTGGTTCGCAAGCTCGCCCATTGTTCCGGCGTGTCTACGGTCCGTGGCAGCTGGAACCACGGTTTGCCACCGGCACCTCGTTGAACGGAGTACATATTGCCATTTTGTTCATATAGACCAAGAGTTTCCGGCACCAGCGCTTTGTTTACCTGGTGCAGGCGAAGGCTGAGTTCATGGATAACTCTGCCGCTTTTTGAATTTGATGGGCGAACCACAAAGCATGGCGTATCAGACTGATCCGAAAAAACGAGGTAAACCGGATTGGTTGTAGAAATGCACGCGACAGAAATGCTTTTCGCAATCGGTAACTGCCCGACAACTTTCTGGATAAGTGCTTCAATTTCCAACATCAGGCATTTCCCCGAATCACGAAAGCGACTCCGCCCAGCACTGGGTTAATTTTGGTTAATCGGGTGACAGCTAGTCTTAAATAGCCGCTAAGCCCACTTGGAATCTCAGGGAGTATATTTGTCGTCACGTATACCTCAGCATGGCATTGCATCTCAAAAATGACTACGGGCTGCTCGATTGTTGGATAGATTCCGTAAGTTTTTGTCATAAATAGTTTTTTTCGGTTAAGAAAAATTTTAAGAAAGCGAATCTTGGTGAATGCAGAGAGTATTCGCAGTAACTTGATCAGGCCGTTACTTCCATTTTCCAGTGTAAAAATAATGCAAGTTGGCTGTGCAGGGCCAGCAGACCGGCTTTTCGATTTGACTAAAGACAGGATTTCTTTCAAATTACTATTGTAAGCGGGAGTGATCCCAATACAGGCCTTAAGATAATCCATTACAATAAAGTCCAGGCAGTGTGGTTGTTCAATTTTTGGCTAATTTTGTGTAATGAATTTTACACGAGCCCATGTTCTCCGTCATCAGAATTTTCATGGAGATGTTCGCCAAAAGTCCAGTTAAAACGGCTAATAAATTGTGAAAAGAATATCGATTTTTACGAGAGTCGTAATGAAATTACTATCAGACTTTCTAAGTAACTGGAGTTAAAGAGGGGAAATTCATTTCATAAATTTCGTGATTGTAAATTAGAAAAATAAATATTTAAGGGTGAGCTAATTGCGCATGGTTGAAAAGTATCTAAAAAAGTGTTTCCAGATTATTGACTCTTTAATCTATTACTTTTTTTGTAAAAAAAAGGTGTTGTTTTATATTAAGAATGAGATTGGCTATCTTCAGCAGCGCCCAGTTATTGAAAGGCTTAAGGAGAATGAAAAAGTAAAATTATTTTTCATTCTGGATTCAAAATGTGAGTTGAGTTATGAGTTTGTTGAGCAGGATTTAAAAACTCTAAAATCTGTTTCCTCTAAAGCACTACTATTCACAAAATTTTCATGCATTGTAGTTTCAGATTTTTACCCGCACTGGCACATCAGGAAATCCCCAGTTTTTCTCTTAGGTCATGGTTCGGCGGTAGGAAACGGCAGTTCTGAGGTCGAAGATTGGTGTTTGCTTTGTTGGAAACAGCTTAACATTAACGTGTGTTTTGTTAATTCACGAGCTGGATTTGAACATTTGGAGCTCTTGCCAAAAAGTGCGAAGAACAATCCCGATAAGATCTTTTTATTAGGTGGGTCAATTAAGCAGAATTCAGCCAAGAAAACCATATTAAGTAATCAAGAAAAAGTGATTAAGGTTAGCCATAGTATTAAAACTATAGTTATATTTTCTCATTACACGCGTTATTCTTTACTAATAAAAAAAGGAAATTATTTAGTAGAAACTATTTTGCACGAGTGTCCTGATGTTGAAATTATAATCACAGGTCATCCTAAGCTATGGACGGAAAAAACTACATTTGGATATGAAAATGACACTATAATTTTTGACTATCTTACCGAGATAGCTAGAAACCAGGATAGGGTTACCTTTCATGATGGTGCGGCAACCGAAGATTTGTTGGCGTCGGGTGATCTTTTTTTGTGCGATTATAGTTCGATACGGGTTGAATTAGCTGCTTGGGATAAGCCCACCTTTTTGTATGTCGATAAAGAATTTGAGTTTCAAAGTGAAAAAACGAAAAAAATGTATATCAATTCTTCTCATACATTTTCAACTCTCGAAGATCTTTCTCGCTTACTTGTACAATGGGATGAAAATTTGCTTCCCGAAACTAAAATAAAAAACAAAGAGATTTATGGGTATTTTAGTTATGATCCTGAAGGGTCTTTGGATAGATGTGTTAACGCTATAAATGAATTACTATTAACACCGTATATCGGTAGTTCAAGATGGAAACGTTTTCGTGAAAAATCTGCCGAAGACTTATCAAAAACGTTTAAAATAAATTAATTGGCGGGGTAGTGACTAGGGCTCGAACTGTTCTACCTTAGCCCCTAAAGTGTTCACTACAGTTTTCTTATTCTTGGCTGCAAGCGCGACTCGAAAAGTTTACGAATTTTTTAGTCTATTCTTACGAACTTGATTTTTCCAAATTATCGGCCAAAGTTAATAAAAACGGAATTTTTTTAAGCACTTTAAATTTCTAGCGATGACCAAAAATCCCAGTTAACTTAAGGTAAGAGAAAGTTTTTATGGTGCAGCCACTGATTAGTCTGATTATTTGCACTCGAAATCGCGCTGAGCAGCTTAGCCGGTCATTGAAAGCGGTAGAAAAGCTGATTTTTGATGGTGCGTGGCAGCTTGTTGTCGTTAATAACGGCTCTACCGATAAGACAGAGTCAATAATAAGTGAGTTTAAAAAAAATAGTTCTTTAAATATAACTTATGTTTATGAGCCTGTCCCTGGGTTATCTAGAGCAAGAAATGCTGGGGTGAGCAATGCTGAGGCGGAAGTGCTGGCATTTACTGACGATGATTGCTATCCGAAAGAAGATTTTCTAACGCGCATTTTTTCCTGTATGTCTAACAAAGACTATGATTTTTGTGGTGGTAGAGTTCTTTTGTACGACAATAACGATGCAAAAATAACGGTGCAGGAAAAAAATGAGAGTTTGGTAATTGAGCCTAAAAAATCTCTGTATTCCGGGCTATTGATAGGGGCGAACATGGCCTTGAGAAAAAGCGCAATCGTTTCGATTGATGGCTTTGATGAGAGAATTGGCGCCGGAACTCGTTATGCTGCCGGAGAGGAAACAGATGTTATGAATCGACTTGGTAATAAGGGTGGTATAGGTTTTTTTGACCCTCTGATTGTTGTTAATCACCACCACGGCAGGCAGAGCAAAAGTGAAATAAAAAGCATTCTGAAAAGTTATAGTAAAGGCCGAGGAGCCTGTTTGGTTAAGGCTGCATTTTCTTCTGATTTGTCAAAAATGAAGAAGGTGAAGAGTTGGTACTGGAATAAAAAACATCAGTCAATTTCACAAGCTTATTATGAAACAATTTACGCCTTACTATTCTTAATTGAAAATAGATTCAGTCGAGCTAAGATCGTAGAACATCCTTTTAAATCTTTAGTGATCACGACAAAAAATAGCGCGGAATCCATACTTAAAGTGCGTCCCCAATAATGGGTTTTAATCTGATTTTTTTAAACATTTTCTTTTCGACGATCTGTAGGATTTTAATGTTTAAAAAGACATGGAGGTTTGGGCGTGATTGACATTGAAGTAGCGAAAAAAGGTATTAGAGAGACATTGAATCCTCTAATAAAAAACTGCAAAAATATTGCCTTTTTTGACTTCCCGAACCATGCAAATGTAGGAGATAGTGCTATTTGGATTGGCACGATGGACTACTTTAAAGAGAATGCCAGTTCTTCTCCGATCATATGGATGTCGGATAAAAGGTCTTTAAGTTCAACCAATATGCCGATTTTTGATAAAGAAACGGTGCTAGTCATCCATGGTGGAGGAAATTTCGGCGATCTTTGGGAAGATCATCAAGGGCATCGAGAGTTAATAATACAACACTATCCAAATAACAGAATAATACAGCTCCCTCAATCAATACATTTTCAAAACGAATCCAATCTCAAGAATACTAAAAGTATAATAACTAAACACAGGGACTTTCATTTTGTTGTCCGTGATCAAAAAAGTTTTGAAATAGCAAAAACCTTCGAAGGTACTGAGGTTTATCTGTGTCCAGACATGGCCTTTTATATAAAACGAATACCTAAACTTAAAAAGCCAAAGCACGATGTTGTAGCCTTAATTCGAACTGATAAGGAAAGTATAATTTTCGCAGATTATAAAAAATACGCTATACCAACTTTCGACTGGCTTTCCGAGCCGAAAACTGCCGCTGTTAGCTTTGATCTACTCATGGGGCGTTATCCGTCAATTATGAGGCGATACCCATCAGTTAATAATTTTTTCAGATCAATTATATACAAGCGGCTAGCAGAAGAAAGATTTAAGAGAGGTTGTGATTTACTAATGCAAGGTAAAGTGGTTATTACCGACCGGCTCCATGCGCACATCATGTGCACTCTCTTAGGAATTCAAAGTATTGTTTTAGATAACTCTTATGGCAAAATTAAAAATATTTTGAAAACTTGGGAAAACGGTTCTGAGATTACAGTTCAAACAGCTTCTTTTGATGAGGCTGCGAAACGAGCAACGTCATATCTGTGAACCGAATATGCTAACGACAGGTAACAGAAAATACAAAATGTATCCTGA
>Ga0307486_1002343_pt1 | contig 13333 bp, 9 predicted proteins | sample CBIW02metaG_FD_203663 | JGI IMG/M metagenome (GOLD analysis project Ga0307486, IMG submission 203663) | Sea-ice brine microbial communities from Beaufort Sea near Barrow, Alaska, United States - CBIW 0.2 | ecosystem: Environmental > Aquatic > Marine > Coastal | place: USA: Alaska | collected... | reverse complement strand
ACTTTAGTGCCAGAGGCCAAACTGGAAGATTACGTGATGGTACACGTTGGTGCGGCCATTAGTGTCGTGGATGAAGAAGAAGCGCGAAAAACATTTGAAATACTTAAACAGTTGGGGGAACTTAATGATCTTGACCTTCCGGATCTCAACTAAAAACAATAAAACCTGTGCCTTATTTTGAACTTTCAAAAGAAGAAATTGCCTTTCCGCCGGCTTATTTTGCCGACTTAGACGGATTGGTCGCCACAGGTGGGGATTTATCTGTTAAAAGATTGGTATTGGCCTATAACAGCGGGCTCTATTATTGGCATTTCCCATTGAAGCACATCAAATGGTGGTCACCCGATCCAAGGACGGTCCTGGTATTAGATTCATTTAAATTTTCGTCCGATCGATTTCAACATTTGGAAGATCAATTTACCGCCCGGTTTTCCAATGACTTAAAGCAGGTATTTCGCGCGTGTCAAAAATTTTATAACATCCAAGACAGGATGGACAATAACTGGCTGTCTGAACGGGCATTTCGGTCTTTTATGGAATTGCATCAAAAAGGCCTTCTTCGGGTGGTAGAAGTTTGGAAAGACAAGCTCCTGGTTGGCGGGTTATTTGGGGTGGCACTGGGGAAAATGTTTTTTGGGGAATATCTCTTTTCTGAAGAACAAGATGCAGGCGAATTCGCACTGCTTCTCCTTATTAAAAATCTGAAAGAAAAAGAATTTTATTTAATCGACATGCAAAAAGAAACCATGTTTACCGCTGGTTTTGACTATGATGAGTTGTCGAGAATTGAATATGTAAGCCTATGCAAGGAAAATGCAGAAAAATATATAGATAGCTACAGGCAATTATAAATTTTAATTGCTAAAAAGCACTTAAAGTGCCAAAAGGTTGAAACATTTAGAGATTAAGAAACAGGACAACAATGACCTAAATTAGGTTTTTTATAAAAAGTTAGAAAGACCATTTTGTGTCACCTTTGAAATATAGGACTCCTTAACTTCAAATATTTTAGGCACTCCAAATTTCAACAACTGATCAATAATAAGCTTTAAAAACTCAAATTATGGACCTTTCCTTAGAAGAATACATCGATAATGCCAATTTGTTTTTTCGGGAAAACGAACTTGACAAAGCCATTGAAAATTACGAAGCTGCATTGAATTTGGCGCTCACTTCGACCCAACAAATTAATCTTTGCAACGCCCTGGGAAGGTTGTATCAAAAAACTAAAAATCCCAAAAAGGCAATCGAAGTTTTTAATAGATCCATCGGGCTTTATGATGAATTCCCTGATGAGAAAAACTTACCGGACAAAGCCACTATTTACAACAATCTGGCCACGGTTTATTTGCAGTCGAATCCTGCTCTTGCAATCGAAAATTATCTGATGGCACTAAAAATTTATAAAGGGCTTACCGATTCTGAAAACTCGGCCTTTTATCCGCATCTGGCAAATACACATTTTGCATTGGGGGAGGCTTTTCAGCATAAACAGGATCTTTTTAATTCCAAAACACATTTGAAAGCTGCCATTATTTTATATGACCAGTTGCCCGAACCCGGTTTAAATGAATTAAAAGCAAGCGCACATTACCATTTGGGCAATATTTTTACCGAAGAATTCAACCTGTATGATGCGCAGGCACATTACACAAAATCGTTGATGGTCTTCCAAAATCTATCAGAGAATAGCGATGTGAAATTCAAGCCTTTTAAGGCGGCAGTTTTGAATAATCTGGGAGTGACATATAAATCTATGGAAGAACATCAAAAAGCTTTGGACCATTACGAACAAGCGCTGGATGAATACCAATATCTGTCCACTCATAACAATCCCTTGTTCATTCCTTATGCCGCGGCTACGCTCAACAGTTTGAGTATTTTGTATGCCGAAATGAAAAATTTCCCAAAAGCGATCGAATACAGTCACCAAACCGCAGCTGTTTACAACAATTTAGCCGATGAATTTCCCGAAGAATACACACATTATTTAGCTACTTCGCTTCACAATTTAGGCTTGTTTTATTTTGAACTTAAAACAATCGAATCAGCCAAAAAATATTTTATACAGGCTTTGCATATCAGGAAGAAATTGGCCAAAACCCAGCCTGAAGCTTTCGATGCAGATGTTTGTGCAACTGCCCTGAATTTGGTCGAATTGTACCAAACAGAATTGGAAGACAAATTAGATCTGAATTACAAAAAGCTCAGCCTGGAATTGCTGGATGACGTATCAAAACGTTTACAAAAATATTCTGAAGACAGGCCGGTTTTGATGAGCATGAAGAGTGATTGCGCATATTATTTAGAGTATTTTAACCGGATTTCCCTGGAACAACTTCAATTGGAATACACTTATAAAAAAATACAAGAGCTTACCGGGGAGATACATTCAACCATACATCCGAAAGAAAAGATCGTTTTTCAGGAACTTATCGTTTCGTTATTGGAGGAGCAATTAGAACATTTCCCGCAAAATTACAAATTGAAAAATATGCTTCCCGATGCCTATAATAATTTGTCCTGGATGCATTTACAATTGAATAACCCTAAAAGTGCAGAAGCGATTATTCTGAAAGCTGAAGACCTGGGCCAATCCTTTCCTTCGCTTCAGTGCAATCTGGCGCATAGCTATTTGTTGCAGGGTCGTTTTGAGGAAGCCAAAAACGAATACAAAGGTTTGTTTAACAATAAAACTGATGAAAAACAGGCTTATATCTTTACAATTATTAGCGATCTTGAAAAGTTGAAAAACAATGGAGTCCAACACAAAGATTTCGAACGGATAAAAGAATTCTTTGCCTAGAAAGAAAGGAAAATAAACTTAGCAAAAAATAAGCCTGACAAATCAGAATTCCCATTGCTTTAATTCTGAAGGCTTTAGAATTAAAAGAAAAAATCATCGATCAAAAAAACAGCATTTTAGGTTTTCCCTGCTTGCGCAAGTAGTTGCTTAAGATCTTATTGGTGTGGTAAGTGGCTTCCTGCAACTTTAAAAAAGGCTCGTAATCTTCTACCGCAGCAATCTGAACATCGACATCGACAAATCCAAATCCCTGGTATCTACCTTCTTTTATCAGCACAAAAGCTTCTTCTTTGAAGTGACGTCCTTTTTCCCTGATCACATAGCTTTGGGTTTCCGAACCCAGGGAAGCTATGGCCGCTATTACCTTTTTATTGTAATCCTGAACCAATTCAGAACCATCACAAATTCCCTCGCAATTCCTGATCCGGTAATGGGAACAGACTTCTATATTGCTTTGAAGCGTACAATACCGGGGACAAAGTTTAAAAAATTCACAAAGTTGTTCCAGCTTTTCTGTAGCTGCCGCACGGTTGTAAAAAGTACTCACCGAATCGGAAGTCATTTTGGTTTTTTGCATGACAAGTTGGATTACCCCGCGTTGGTTGATGTAACTGATAATTTGATATACCATCCCGGGCCGCTTTTGGGCCTGGTTATATTTGGGATAATGCTTTCGGATATGTTCAGCTTCCAGCAGTAACGCCATCAGCTCGTTCCCGGTTGTTTCGTGATCTATATAGTAGGTTTCCTGGCCCAGCTGGTATTCCTTTGTCATTTTATCATAAAAATGCGATAACACGCGCTTCCTGATATTTATGGCTTTTCCGGCATAGATCACTTTATGCTGTTTGTCCTTGAACAAATAAATCCCGGGGGTTTCGGGCAGTTCCCGGATCTGTTCCGAAGAAATATGAGGCGGCAAGGTAGCCTCTTTGGAATGCGCGTGCAGAAAAGACCTGATAACTTCCCAACCTGTATCCAGGGAGAGCAATCGTTGAAACAGGATCACGGTGGCATCTGTATCTCCTTCCGCCCGGTGACGGTCTATGATGGGGATATTTATGGAATCACATAATCGCCCAAGGCTATAGGAAGTCAATCCGGGGATCAGTTTACGGGAGAGCCGTACGGTACATAATTTTTTTCGGGTGAATTCAAATCCCAGTTCCTTGAATTCATTGTGAAGCACATTGTAATCGAAATTCACATTATGGGCGACAAAGATCGCACCCCGGGTAAGCTCTTCAATTTTGTTCGCGACTTCGTGAAATTTCGGCGCATCGGCCACCAGATTATTGTCTATCCCGGTGAGTGCAGTAATGTATACGGGAATATTTATTTCGGGATCGATCAACGTGGAATACTTTCCTATAATTTCAGATCCCTTCAATAAGACCACACAAATTTCGGTAAGCCTATTTCCGGTCATCCCCCCACCGGTGGTTTCCACATCAACAACCGCAAATAACTGATCTTCCATCTTGGCTTTTCCCCGATTCATTTAAGGTAACAATATTAATTAAAATATGGATTGTTTCCTAATAAAAGGAATGAATCCTATTAGATTTGAGATGTGAGAATTGAGGTTTAAAAAGTTTATGGTTTATGGTTTATGGTTTGGAGTGCTTCGGGTGGAGTTTGGATTTTGGAATTTGGAATTTGGAATTTGTTGATTTGTTGATTTGTTGATTTGTTGATTTTTATTTATGGAACAGATTATGATGAAATACATGGCCAGGAAATAAATCACATTTTCTTTCGACTAACTGAGATTCCATCCGTTTAAACCAGGATTATATTTTAAGTATGAATAATAAGAATATCCCATTTTCTATATTAGAATTAGCAAGTGTTTCCAGTGATTCCACCCCTGAAGAAACTTTTAAAAAGAGCCTTGACCTCGCCCAAAAAGCAGAAGGTTTTGGTTACAAACGTTTTTGGCTGGCAGAACACCACAATATGATAAGCATTGCCAGTTCCGCAACTTCTGTCCTTATTGGATATATTGCCGGAGGGACCAAAAAAATAAGGGTGGGTTCCGGCGGAATTATGCTTCCCAACCACTCCCCTTTAATTGTCGCCGAACAATTTGGAACCTTAGGGTCTATTTATCCAAACCGAATTGATTTGGGCCTGGGCAGAGCTCCGGGCACAGATCAACTGACGGCGCATGCCATCCGGTCTGACAGAATGCAGGCGGTCCATAAATTTCCCGAAGAAATTGGCGAAATTCAAAAGTATTTTTCCGCTGAAAATAGCGGTGCCAAAGTAAGGGCCAGCGTTGCCGAAGGAATAAATGTTCCACTTTATATATTAGGTTCCAGTACAGACAGTGCGCACCTCGCGGCTAAAAAAGGCCTGCCTTATGTTTTTGCAAGTCATTTTGCGCCCGCACAATTATTCGAGGCCCTGAATATTTATTACAACAATTTTAAACCATCAGAATTTTTGCAGGAACCCTATACAATTGCCTGCATCAATGTGATCGCAGCCGACAGCGATGCGGAGGCAGAAAAAATTTCCACTTCCATGATCCGAATGATGTTTGGTGTTTTGACAGGAAATATTGACTATCTCCAGGAACCCATAAATATGACAAGCGAATTGAGGGAATTGTCTGAAAACCCGGCTTTTCAGCGTATGCTTAAATATTCTTTTGTGGGCAGTAAGGAAACAATAAAGCAAAAAACCGAAGATTTTCTCCAAAAAACGGGGGTCAATGAATTAATGGTGGCATCTCATATTTTTCATCACCAGGACAGGGTGAAATCTTTCAGGATCTTTTCGGAAGTGATGAAGGAATTTTAAATCATCAAAAAGAACAGAAAGCCTTTCCCCCAATAACCGGAATTTGATCCCGTGATCCTCAACCGCGGGATTTCCACCCGGATAAATTCTGCTTTTTTTATAATTATTAAGGTGATGTCAAGATATTAAATCATAAAATTCCATAACAATTTAGGTATCAAATCAATAGTTTTCCATCTATTTCCTCTTTTCTATTCTCTCTCTTTTCTATCCTCTATTTTCGCTTTTTCCGGGCGTTTTTTTTATTTAACAAAACTTTAAGTTTTGTTAGTTCGGATAAATCAGAACTTAATTTAAATTTGCGCTTCTAAAATCTGAAAGATGAATGATGAAGCCATGAATATCCAGAAAAAAGAGCTTGTTGAAAAGCTGGGAGTGAATTTTGAAAAGCTAAATAAATTAGCGCCCATAGCTGCCAGGATCTTTGCAACCCTCATTTTATCGGAAAAAAAAGGAATCACCTTTGAAGAATTGGTTGAGGAACTCAATGCGAGCAAAAGCACCGTTTCCACAAATTTGGAGCATTTACAATCCCTTAATAAGGTGAGTTATATTACCAGGCCCGGGGACAGAAAAAGATATTTTATTATCAATCCAAACCTGATGCTGAACATTATAGATGAGATGATCGAAAAATGGAACAATGAAAAATCCATGCATCAGGCTATCATAGATTTTAAGGAAAAACGATCGCAAAATACAGAAAAGGAAGAACCCAAATGTGATATTGAGTTCAACAAAAACTTCCTCGTTTTTTTAGATGAGGCCACAACTGCTATCCAAAAGTTAAAATTAAACGTTATTCAAAAGAAATACTAATAAACCACAATAGTTAAGCAAATGAAAAAATTAAGTTATATCGGTTTTATATTGAGCACATTTCTTATTATAGCCTGCCAGGGCAAACCTGGTGGACAGCAAATGTCTCAAGGCCCGAAGCCATTTCCGGTCATAGAAGTCCCCAACAAAACCCTGAGCGGTTATACTTCCTATCCTGTTAGCATTGAAGGAACCATAAGCAGTGCGGTTCGTGCCAAAGGATCCGGATATATCACAAATGTTTTGGTTGATGAAGGACAGAAGGTAAAAAAAGGACAAACTCTTTTCATGTTGGAAACAAGGTCCCTCACCCAGGAAGCAGGTGCTGCAAAAGCTAATGTAAATGCGGCGCAGGTGGAAGTAGATAAATTAAAGCCATTGGTAGAAAAGGGAATTATTAGTTCTGTGCAGCTGGAAACAGCAAAGGCCCGACTTGAACAGGCAAAGGCCGGTTACAGCAGTATTGCCGCCAATATTGGCTATGCCACAATTAAAAGTCCGGTAGACGGTTATGTAGGCGCAATCCCTTTTAGGGAAGGCACCCTTGTAAGCCCGGGTGATCCTATTCCTTTAACTACTGTTTCAGATATAGATGAAGTGTATGCCTTCTTCGGAATGAACGAACGGGATTACCTGGATTTTATTCAGAATACAGAAGGAGAAACTATTTCAGAAAAAATTAAAAATATCCCACAGGTAGAATTGCAACTGGTTAACGGAGAAATGTATGAAGAAAAAGGAGCTATACAGACGGTTACAGGACAAATAGACCGTTCTACCGGAACTGTGAGTTTCAGGGCAAAATTTCCAAATCCCGGCAGATTATTGGTCAATGGAAACAGCGGAAATATCAGGATCCCAAAAACTTATAAGAATGTCCCCGTGGTACCGGAATCGGCTTCTTTTGAGCAACAAGGCAAAGTGTATGTCTACATCGTTCAGGGAGACAGCATCGCCATCACAAAAGCAATTGAAGTCAGGGACCGGATAAACAATCTTATTGTGGTTGCTTCGGGAATTGAAGCAGGAGATAAGATCGTTGGGAACGGTATCGGAAAACTTCGCAACAACACGCCCATCACCCCACAGCCCGTCGCTTTTGACAGCATTGCCGATTCATTGAACCCAGTATTTAAATAAGAAAAAACAGATGTTAAAAAAATTCATAGAAAGACCGGTTTTATCCACGGTCGTTTCCATAGTTCTGGTAGTTTTGGGGATTATTGGTTTAACCACCTTGCCGGTAACCCAATATCCCGATATAGCCCCGCCTACCATACAGGTTTCTGCAAATTATTCCGGTGCAAATGCTGAAACCGTACTGGAAAGTGTAATTATTCCCATTGAAGAGCAAATAAATGGGGTTGAGGGAATGAATTATATTACCTCAACAGCGAGTAATAACGGGAGCGCCAGTATCCAGGTGTTTTTTGACCAGGGCGTTAATCCGGATATCGCATCAGTGAACGTTCAAAACAGGGTCGCGCGTGCTTTACCATTACTACCTCGCGAAGTGACCCAATCTGGGGTTACCACTCAAAAACAACAAACCAGTGCCTTGATGTTCTTTACTGTAACATCAGATAATGAAGAATACGATGCCACTTTTATTCAGAATTACCTCAACATCAACGTAATTCCAGAACTGAAGAGGGTAAATGGTGTAGGAGATGTAAATGTTTTCGGTTCCAAAAATTATGCAATGCGTATTTGGCTGCAACCTTCAAAACTTGCGGCTTATAACCTGATCCCTTCTGATGTTACCGCGGCCATTAACGAGCAAAGTTTGGAAGCGGCAGCCGGAGCGCTGGGACAAAACAACGCGAATGCCTTTGAATATACCATTAAATATGGGGGGCGTTTCAATACCGAAGAAGAATATGAAGATATTGTAATAAAGGCCCTGGATAATGGCGAGTTTTTACGGTTAAAAGACGTTGCCAAAGTTGAGCTGGATGCTGAAGGTTACAGCGTAATTTCCTATACCAACGGATTACCCGGAGTAAGTATGGGGATTTATCAAACTCCCGGCTCCAACGCCCAGGAAATTATAGAGACCATTCATGAACGACTGAAAGAACTCGAAAAAGATTTCCCTACAGGAATGTCAGTTTTCATAAATTTCGATACCAATGAGTTTTTAACAGCCTCTATACATAAGGTTGTTATAACCCTAATTGAAGCATTCCTCCTGGTATTTTTAGTAGTATTTATATTTCTCCAGGATTTCAGGTCCACCCTTATTCCGGCCATTGCAGTTCCGGTTTCCATAATAGGTACATTTTTCTTTTTGAACCTGTTCGGGTATTCGGTGAATTTGTTGACCTTGTTCGCTTTGGTACTCGCCATAGGAATTGTGGTAGATGATGCCATTGTGGTAGTGGAAGCAGTGCATGCCAAGCTGGAGGAAGGAGCCAGCAGCGCTTTATCTGCCACAAAAAACGCCATGGAAGAAATTACCGGAGCTATCATTTCCATAACCCTGGTAATGGGAGCGGTGTTTATCCCGGTAACCTTTATTACCGGGCCAACCGGGGTGTTTTACGAGCAGTTTGGGGTCACCTTAATTGTGGCTATAGCGATTTCTGCCGTAAATGCTTTGACCTTAAGTCCTGCTTTGTGTGCTTTACTGCTTAAGCCTAAGAAAGATGAGAATGGAAAAAAGAAGGGCTTCTTACAGCGCTTTTATTCTTCATTTAACACAGCCTTCGCCGTTACAACCAAAAAATACGGAAATTCCCTTAAATTCTTATATAAGCATAAATGGATAACCGTTGTTATACTTTTAATTTCTGTGGGAAGTATCTTTTGGGCAGCGAAAAACACTCCTACCGGGTTTGTACCCAATGAGGACAGGGGGATGATTTTTGCCAATATTGAGCTTCCTGCCGGAGCTTCCCTGGACAGGACAGTAGAGATCACAAGTGAACTGAGTGAAAAAATCCGCCAAATGCCGGGTGTGGAAGGAGTTACCTTAATAAATGGGTTCAGTTTAATTGGCGGGGCCGGTAGTAACAATGCTTTTGGAATTGTGAGGTTAGACCCCTGGGCAGATCGTAAAGACGAGTCCGTTTCCTCTGATGCCCTAACGGGTAAAATGTTCCAGATTGCCGCGGGAATTCCGGGTGCCAACATGTTGTTTTTTGCACCCCCAAGTATCCCTGGGTTTGGAATTTCAGCCGGTTTTGAAATGAAAATTTTAGACCGCTCCGGAGGAAGTTTTCAGGAATTAGATCATGTCGCCCAGGCCTATTTAAGGGAACTGTCACAGCGTCCGGAAGTTTTATACGCGCAAAGTTCCTTTAACACAAATTACCCGCAATATGAAATGGACATCAATGTTCCTAAAGCTAAAGAAGCGGGTGTTTCAATAAGCAGTATTTTCTCCACGCTTCAGGGGTATATAGGAAGTATTTATGCCGCCGATTTTGCCCGTTTTGGAAAACAATACAGGGTTTACGTGCAGGCATTGCCGCAGGATCGGGCTACGCTAAGCGATCTTAATTCCCTGTTTGTAAGAAATGACAAAGGCGAAATGGCACCTATAACAGAATTTGTAAATTTGAAACGGGTTTATGGGCCTCAATCTGTAACAAGATTTAATCTGTTCAATTCTGCCAGCGTAAACGGTGCTCCCGCACCCGGATATTCTACAGGAGATGCCATTGCTGCCGTTCAGGAAGTAAGTGAATCTTCGCTTCCCGCTAATTTCTCAATAGATTTCTCGGGCCTAACACGTGAAGAGATTTCAGCAGGAAACCAAACGGTTTTAATTTTCATTCTGAGTATCATGTTTGTTTACTTTATTCTCGCTGCCCAATATGAGAGTTATATACTTCCATTGACCGTACTTTTTTCCTTGCCTGTTGGGGTAATGGGAGCTTATTTATTTACAAACTTTACAGGACTGCAGGCCAATATTTATTTCCAGATCTCCCTAATTATGCTGCTGGGACTCCTGGCAAAAAACGCGATTTTAATTGTGGAATTCGCGATCCAGAGGCGCAAATCAGGATTTACCATTGCCGATGCAGCTTTTGACGCGGCCAAAGTGAGGCTACGACCTATTTTAATGACTTCCCTGGCCTTTATCATTGGATTACTTCCACTGGTTTTCGCCGGCGGGACCGGAGCGGCGGGAAACAGATCGATTGGTACCGGGGCCGTAGGAGGATTGCTGGTAGGAACCATATTGGGAGTGTTTATTATCCCCATTTTGTTCATCTTCTTCCAATGGTTGCAGGAAAAAGTAAGTAAAAAACCAGAAGTTATTGTCGAAAAAAATGACCAATTGTAAAACATTCAAAATGAAGAAGTTTCAAATATATAAATTCCTATTGATCCCTGCTGTGTTACTTTCGTTGCAGTCATGTTTTGTCGCAAGAGATTACACCTCGCCGGAAGTGGTTAAAGAGGAATTCTATCGCACCGACAATATCTCCCGGGACAGCCTAAATATGGCCAATGTTTCATGGCGGGAAATGTTTACCGATCCTATACTTATTTCCTATATAGAAGAAGGGCTGCAAAGCAATATGGATATAAGGATCGCCCTTCAGCAAATAGCGGCATCAGAAGCCTATGTAAAACAGGGGAAAGCAGGATATTTACCTACGCTCAGCCTCAATGGGACCGCAAATCACCAGGCCTTGTCAAAAAACAGCCAGTTCGCTACTTTTTCTGAAAGCAACTATACCCAATATGAAGCTACGGGAAATTTATCCTGGGAAGCCGATATCTGGGGAAAAATAAGAAGTAATGACCGTGCTTTTCAGGCTTCATTCCTTCAAACCACGGCTGCACATCAGGCAGTAAAAACCGAACTTATTTCAGCTCTTGCTACATCTTATTACCAGTTGCTGGCCCTGGATGAACAAAAAAGGATCACTGAAGAAACGATTGCCACAAGGGAAAGCAGCCTGGAAACGACTAAAACTTTAAAAGAAGCCGGAAGCCTGACTGAAGTTGGCGTAAAACAGACCGAAGCACAATTATACGGTGCGCAAGCCGTGTTAATTGATATCAAAAATGAAATAAGGTTACTGGAAAATTCCTTCTCCATTTTATTGGGATATGCGCCGCGACAAATTGAAAGAACGACCATGGGCAACCAGGTTATTGCCGTCCCGCTAAATACCGGGCTTCCAAGTCAGCTACTTAGGAACAGGCCCGATGTAATTGCAGCCGAATATAATCTTGTGAATGCCTTTGAACTTACAAATGTCGCCCGCAGCAGTTTTTATCCAACATTAAGGTTGACGGCTACCGGTGGTTTCCAGAGCATTGACATAGCCAAACTGTTCAACGCAAATTCATTATTTGCCAATTTAATCGCTTCTGTGGCGCAACCTTTAATAAACGGAAGACAAATAAGGACAAAGTACGAAGTTTCGCAGGCACAACAGGAAATCGCGTTGATCGATTTTGAAAGATCACTGCTGATCGCCTCCAGGGAAGTTTCTGATGCCATGTATAATTATAAAGCTGCTGTCGATAAAATTGGGGTAAAAACAAAGGAATTTGATGCTTACGGGTTGGCAACTTCTTATTCAGAAGAATTGCTTAACAACGGTATGGTAAATTACCTGGAAGTTCTCACCGCGAGGGAAAACGCCCTTAATTCTCAACTGGAACTGGTAAATGCCCGATTTAACAAACTCAGTTCAATTGTTGAATTGTACCGGGCTCTTGGCGGAGGATGGCGATAATTTTATTTTTAATTAGTTAGTTAGTTGGTAGTGAAAATCGGTCCCGGAGTATTTGGGGCCGGTTTTTTTTCATTATTGTCACATTTCGGTTTATAAAGCTTTGGAACCCGGAAATCCTGAAATCAGCTATTCAGTTGGCGGCAATCTATTGACACAGAAAATTTTGTGATTTTTTCATTTAGAAACTTTATAGACTTTCATCTATTATCCATATTCTTTGGTCTGTCCGTTAGTTCTAAAAAATAATCCTATAACCTCACATCGGAATTGAGAGCAGCGGGATTTCAGATCCCGAAGCCATCACCCTGGTTTTGCTGCGGTGAATGATCGATTCCCAGAAACCGTATTTTTGAGGAAACATGATCAAAAGATCGGCTTCGGTGGCCTTAATTTCCTTTTGAATTTCCTCTAACACCGTTCCGGAATCTATCTTTTTATAGGAATGTTTCACTTCTTTAAAGATTTCCTCGATCTTATCTTTCTCCGGAAATTCCAGTTCCTCCTTTTCCAGAGGTTTTTGAACGTGGAAAATTTCAACCTCAGCCTGCAATGCCATCGCGACATCCCTAATTTTATCCAACCCCTCAACAGATCCATTTTGAAGTTTATCATAGGCAAAAAGGATCTTTTTCATTCCATTAAATGAAACTCCTTTTGGCACCGCAAGCACCGGAAATTTCAACCGCATCATCGCCGAAGTTGTAGTATTCCCGAATACATCCTGGGCGACAGATCTGGATGCCATTCCCATAACAATAAAATCTGCATTGTATTTTGTAAATAAATCGTCCAATTCCTCTTCAACCTCCCTCATCAGCCTGGATTCAAACCCTACTTCAATCCCATATTCCGCAGCAAGTTTTGAAGCTCTCCGGCTTAACAGGCCTTTATTTTTTTCTTCCAAAGCTGTAATACTGCTTGCAGGGAGAAGGGAATTGGATAAATGTAAGGGAATATTGAACGTATTAAATAAAATGACCTTTGCATCCATTTTTTTTGCAAAAGGGCCTGCAAATTCAAGGGCATTTTCGGCTTCTTCGGAAAAATCGGTCGCAATAATTATTGTTTTCATAGCAGATATTAATTTATTTTTATTGAACCTCGGGTAGCTATCCGGGGGAATTCGCAGAACCTCTGCTGCAGGCAGACAGGTTCATCGATTTTTCATCTGGTTCCCCCCGTTATGCGCATT
>Ga0307486_1002342_pt1 | contig 13342 bp, 5 predicted proteins | sample CBIW02metaG_FD_203663 | JGI IMG/M metagenome (GOLD analysis project Ga0307486, IMG submission 203663) | Sea-ice brine microbial communities from Beaufort Sea near Barrow, Alaska, United States - CBIW 0.2 | ecosystem: Environmental > Aquatic > Marine > Coastal | place: USA: Alaska | collected... | reverse complement strand
GGACCCCCCACGGTTCGGCCGCTTTTGCGTGCGGGGAAAAATCCGGAGGTGGTCTCCGGGAAGGGACTTGGCGCCAGCCTTGTTGTAGCCAACATGACCATTACACCAGAACGCATCGCCATCGTGGGCGCGCACGGCAAGATAGCGCGCCTGCTCATTCCCGACCTGATCAGCCAGGGCCACGAGGTAGTTGCGCTCGCGCGCCGCGACGAGCAGCTCGAGTACCTCGCGACGCTGGGAGCCATTCCCCGCCGCCTGGACATCGAAAAGGCCGGCGAGGACGACTTCGCCGCGGCCTTTGGACGCAGCGACGCGGTGGTGTTTGCCGCCGGCGGCGGCCCCGATGGCGACATCGAGCGCAAGCGCACTGTCGACCTGGAGGGATCTCTCAAGTCGATCGCGGGAGCACACACGTCCGGCGCGCACCGGTTCGTGCAGATCTCCGCGATGGGCGTCGACAACCCCGTCCCCGAGGACGCCGGCGAGGTGTGGTCCGCGTACGTGGCGGCCAAGCGCGACGCCGATGCCGCGTTGCGGGCAAGCAACCTGGCGTGGACCATCATTCGGCCGGGCGGGCTGACCGACGAGGATGGAACCGGCCTGGTAAGGCTGGACTCCACAGTTGATCGAGGAACCGTGCCGCGCGCGGACGTCGCAGCGGTCATCGGCGCCGTGCTGCGCTTGCCGCAGAGCGCGGGACACCAGTGGGAACTCGTCTCGGGCGCCTCACCCGTGGACGAAGCAGTTCGCGACGCGACTCAGGGCTAGGTCCGATATCGCGGTTGCCGAGAGGCCTGTGGTTACGCCACCAGTAACTGACCCTTGCACCTGGTATTCCCTCTAAAAGGAACAAAGCGGGCGCACGGTGAGGGGTAAAGGAGCAAGACCTAACCAAGTTAGTGTGAAAGGCACCTGCGCGTGTTTGAGCGTGCGGCGTAGCGACTGAGGGGTCGACGCATGCACCGGTTCAATGACGAACTTTCCGCTTTTGGCAAAGAAATCAAGGCCTTCGCCCGCACGTACTTGCTCGCCTTCCCGCGCGCAGCGGCGTTTCTTGGCGCCACCATTCTGGTTGTCCTGTTCGCCCTCTGGGCGTACGCGCAGGGCGCGGGTCCCGCCGCCTACCGGCTCGTCGAGCCGCTGAGCAGCGGCGGCGCCACCGACATGGTGGTTGCGGGCGTGACGATGCTGCCCCTTGTGCTTCTCGCCGCGGCCCTGTCGCTCGTCTGGGCGGGCGTGGTCTCCTTTCTCGCCGGCGGGGCGCTGTCGGACGGCGAAGTCTCGACCGCGCGCGCCGCGCGACGCTCCGCTGCGCGGCTTTGGCCTGCGACCCTCGTCGTCCTCGCTTGGGTTCTCGCCGTGGCGCTCGCGCTGGTATTGACCCCGGTGACGGTCGTCCTCGGGATCCTCGGCCTGGTCGCCTGGCTACTCGTGGGACACGAACGCTGGAACGACCGTCGGCCGTCCCGCGGGGTGCTGATCGCACTCGCGATTCCGCTTGCTTTACCCGCGATCATCGCGGTGCGATGGGCGCTAGCCCTACCGGCCGTGTGGCTCGATTCCCTCGGCGCAAAGGCGGCGCTCGCGCGCAGCTGGGATGCCAGTGCGGGGCGCGCGTTGCGCATCGGCGCGGTGCTTGTCTCGATGTACGGACTAGTGGCGCTGCTCACAGCCTCCACCGGTGTCATCGGCAACCGGCTCGATCCCACTGGCGTCGGGTCGGCAGTGGCCCAGGTCATGGTGCAACTCCTGCTTGGTGCGGCGCCGATGGTCGCTTGCACTGTGCTGTATCTGCGTGCCCGCACCGGGAGTTCGACGGCCGCAAGCGCGCTCGTCGCGCCGCGCCGAGGCGCCCGAGTAGCCAAGGTTGCAGGCGCCATGGCCGTAGTGCTGGTCGCGCAGGCCGTGCTCATTCCGGGAGCCGCGACCCCGGCGGCAGCGGCCGATCTCGAGACCCCAAGAATCACCTTTGTCACCAATCCGAGCGAACCGCTGACGCCAGACTCCGCCTTTACCTTGTACGTGCAGGTGGCGCACCCATTCCAGGCCGAGGGTATCGATCAGCCTTCCGGGGACATCACGATCTCCGTCGACGGCACCCCGCTGACAGGGCCGTTCACGATCGACATGGTTCCGTTTAGCGCCGCCATCGATGTGGAAGTCCCGTTCGCCGACGGGCTACCTGAGGGTTCTCACTCAGTGGAGCTTGAGTACCCGGGAGACGCGAACTACACCGCCCAGACCCGGTCCACCACCATCGAGGTAGGCGCTCCCGCGAGCGTGACGTTGACGGCGTCAGACGCGACCCGGGTCTTCGGCGAGTCACTCGTCCTCACTGCCAACGTGGTGGCGGACAGCGCCACCGCGGGTGGAACCGTCGAATTCTTCGCCACCCGCTCTGGCGGAGCAAAGACATCGCTGGGAACCGCCACCATCGACGGCTCGGGGGACGCGACGCTAGGGACGTCGACACTGGTGCCGGGCGACTACTCGCTGTCCGCCTCGTACCTGGGCGATGCGGGGGGTACCGCAGCTGACTCTTCCTCGACGGCCGTCAGCATCAGTGCCGTGTTCACCGAAATGACCATCGCCGTGACGCCAGAGCCCTACCCCACCACGCCGGTGGCGGCCGGTTCCGAGAGTGTCGTGCTGGTGACGGTCGGCGCCTCCAGTGGCGACGTGACTCCCACGGGCACTGTTGCCCTCTACATGGACGTCTCGGACATCGAGCTCGGTAGCCAAGCCCTCGTGGATGGCACGGCGGAGTTCACGGTCGTGCTTCCCCCGGGGGCTCCCGTCGTGCGTGCGTCGTTTAATGGCACCGCCGGCTTCTACGGCAGCGTCATGACTGCCCAGCAGTACGTGGCCGCGTGGCCGTCGACGATGGTCCTCACCACGCCTTCCGCGAGTTCCGCCTACGGCACGGCCTTCGACCTTACTGCCACCGTGACGTCCACTTCGAGCGCCCCCGGTGACGTCGAGTTCTTCGCGACGCCTAGCGGCGGCGCGGCTGTCTCGCTCGGCACGGCCACCCTCGCCGGTGGCGCTGCGACCCTGTCGGTCGTGGGCCTTTCCGCCGGCGACTACTCGCTGACCGCCAGTTACGCGGGTAGCGTCAACGTGGCATCGGCCGATGCGCCGGCAATTGCCCACGGCGTTGGCAAGGGTGCGGCTATCGTCACCGTCACTCCCGACGCGGACGTGCCCTACTTCGGTACCTCCATTCTTGCTCTCGTCGACGTCTCCGCGGCCGTCTCCGGCCTTGGTCCGGTGACGGGGACCGTCACCCTGTTCCGTGACGACGTCGAGTTGGAGACCATTGGCCTCGTCGGCACCACCGGCGCGGTGAACACGTCATTCGCCGTCGGCGACGCGGGCGCTCAAACGTTGCGCGCGCAGTACAACGGCAACGCGAACTACGCGGTCAGCGAGGGTACTGCGGGCGTGACCGCGCGGCAGCGCGACGTGACCGTCCACACCACCAGCGCCCCTTTCCTGAATGGCGAGTACGGGGACTCCTTCGTCTTTGAGGGAGGCGTGGCCCCGGTCGGCGGCTCCTCCGTGCCCACCGGCGACGTCGAGCTCTGGGCCGACGGCTATCTCCTTGGCACCGACACCTTGGATGGGTTCGGCCGCTACTCGATGACCACAGACGCCATCCCGGTCCGAGTCAACAGCATTACGCCCCGCGTCATGGTCATCAAGTACCTGGGCGACGTCAATCACGCGGCTGCGCAATCGGACGGTGGCGTGCTCGCCGAGATCGTCAAGAAGGGCTCGGTGCCGCTCATCGGGATCGGCCCCGCGCCCGTCGGACTCGGCGGCACCTACACGCTGAGCGCCACGCTTGACGTGGTGGCTGACGGACCTGGCGGGACGGTCACGTTCTCGACCCTCGCGGATGGGGTGATCGGCACCGTGCCCGTGGTCGATGGCGTAGCCCAGATGGACTACAAGGTCACGGATCTGACGACGTGGTTCGATGCGTCTTACTCGGGCGACGCGAACTACGAGGCGACTGACGCGGTCCAGCTCCGCCTCGACGCCGACCGTGCCGTGGCCCTCGTGGAGATGACGGTGCAGCCGGCCGACCTCGACCCGTTCGTGTACGGCAAGAGCGTCGAACTCGTCGTCAAGGTGGAATTGGGCGACGCTTCTGAGCCGCTGGGCACCGTCGACCTGAGGACCGCCAGCAACGTTGTTGTCGCCGAGGACCTCCCGGTGACGTACTTCCCCACTCTCGGCTACGGCCTCGCGCGGATCACAGTGTGTAGTGGCGACCTCGCGGGTTGCCCCATGGGTGTGGCGGTCATCGGCTACGCCGATCAGGACCTGATTGCCTACTATCCGGAGGGCGCGGAATCTTTCGCCGGCCAGTCGGAGCCGATGGCCTACTCCATGTCACGCGCCTCGACCGCTCTCAGCCTCGAGGTCGTCCCCGAGCCGGTGTCCCCCGGCGGCGGCATGTACTTTGTCGCGACCGTCACGAACACCGGGTCTGACGCTGTGCCTAGGGGCCAGGTCAGTTTCTACGGGCTGACGCCCAACTCGAGTGGCGGAGTGACGGAGGCGTTCATCGCCAACGCGGTAGTCGGGGCCGATGGCGTGGCCCGGCTGACGACGTCAGCCGGCTCGGGTTCGGGAGAGCTCCGCTGGCCCGCCGACGGAGTCATCGCCAGGTACTTCGGCGGATCCTACTTCGAGGCCAGCTTTGAGTCCGTGCCGGTCACGATCAATCGCATCAGCACGGATCTGACGGTGTGGACGTCGGCGCCCAAGGTGGGCGATGCGGCAACTGTTCAGGTGTCGTTGCACGGCGGCCCGGGCGTCGCGGATCCGTTCACCGGGCAGGTCACGGTCACCTCCGACGAGGGCGCCACGTGCAGCGCGTGGGTGCCCGAGGGTGTCTACGTAGTCACGTGCCCCATCCGCTGGAGCACGGCCGGGGATCACTCGGTGTGGGCGGAATACTCCGACACCGACCCCATCTACTTGCCGGCCACCAGCGACGTGTTCGATGTCGCCGTGGCTCGCCGCGTGACGCACTTAAACGCCGACGTGTCGGTCTCCCAGGTGGCAGGCGTTCCCACGGAGGTCACGTGGGACATCGGCGAGCCGGAGGCGACCGGCACCGTCACCGTGTGGGCGGACGGGGTGCAGTGGTGCGTGGTCGACATTCAGGTCGGCGAGTGCGCCGGGACATTCCAGAACGCCTCCGCGGACGGAGAGCAGGTTGAGGTGCGGTTGCAGTACCGCGCCGATGCCCCCTGGGTCAACCTCGAGGAGCTCCTCTCCGTGCGGGTGAAGGCGTGCGCCGCCATCGCGGTTGATTCCAGCGCCCCGAAGCTCGGTTCTGTCACGGTAGAGACGCCTAGCAACTGCGGCGACGGTGGTTACGTCGAGGGCACGAAAGTCGCCCTGACCGCGCACCCGATCGCGCCGGCGGAGTTCGCAGGCTGGCGGCGCTTCGACGTGTCCAGCCCCGGGCTGATTGCCGGCGTGGACACGCTGGCGACGACGATGACCGTCACCCACGAGTCGTGGACCTGGGTCCACGTGGCGGACTTCCGCATCCCCTGCTACCCAGTGACCACCTCGTTGACCGGCTACGGCTACCTTTACGCCTCCGTTGATCCCAACTGTGAGGTGCCGGGCGGCGGGGCCGGATACGCCTGGGGCACGGCGGTCACCCTCACGCCCAGCGGGCTCAACAACCCGGCCTACGGGGTGGCGGACAGGTTCTACTCCCTGGGAACGCTGCCCGCGGGCGCGGTCGTCGACAAGGATTTCCGTGGGCAGACCACCATCTCCCTGGTCGTGAAGAGCGCCAAGGTCATCCCGGTGGAGTTTGGCCCGCGTTGCCTCACCGTCACGGTCGATACCGATCCCTCGTCCGAGGGCGACACCGGCGGCGCCCTCAGCTCGCCCAACTGTTTCTCTCCGTTCGGCGAGGGATACCTACCGCTCAGCTCCGTGGTCGTCGAGTCGTCCTCGGGTAATCCCAACATGGTGCTCGCCGCATGGAAGGTGAACGGAGTCAACGATGCGACGCTCGGCAATACTGCGAGCCCGACCATCGAGCTCGGCACGGCTAACGTCGAGGTCACCGGCGTCTATCTTGGCTGTTACACGGTCGACCTGGTGGTCGACGGCGCCCTCCAATGGATCTACCAGGTGGGCTCCGCGGCTCTTAGCCCCGCGGCCAACTGCCCGGACGGCTCCGACCGTTACGTCGCGGGGACCGAGGTCACCGCCACCCCTAGCGTGGATGTGGAGGGTGCGGTGTTCCGCGGTTGGGACGATAACCTGGCGGTAGGAACCGGAGGTGTCGCCGAGGTCGGCGAGCTCCCCGAGAGCGCGAAGACGTTTGTTGTGACCGGCAGCACCACGCTCACCGCCGTGTTCTTCCTCGGCGAGTCGTGCTCACGACTCAATGTGTCGGACCGCGACAATCTGGTGACGTTCGGACCCACGGGCTGTGGCCCCGGTTACTACGACGACACGCAAAAGCGGATGGCCCTACAGACCGGGGAGAAGGCGAGCGACCTGTACCAACAGAGGTATAGGTCCATGCTTAGCGTCACCAAGAATCCCGGTACCAACCTTGACGTCTACGCCAGCGTGCGGGGCGACACCCGTGGATGCTTCGGTGTCCCCGTTCAAGGGGCGGGGCCCACCGTCGCGACCACGGGGTGGACGAGCCTCGGCAAGCTTGGCTCCGGTCAGGAGGACTGCTGGGTTGCCGGCGACGTCCTGTTCCGGTTCGAGCAGTGCCAAACGCTCAATCCTGATATTGCTATCACCCGAGCCGGCGACGACTCGGGTGCCGTCTACTCCAAGCGCGACCTGCCCAGCACCTTGTTCTTGCCGACGGATGCGGGCAACTTCGCGCCGATGCAGATGTCGAACTACGAGTGGGTTGCCACGCAGCCGCTTTCGCTGCTGGGAGGCGAGTTCGTGTTCGACGGCCAGGCGCCGGGCCCATGTGCCGACGCGGGCAACGCGTACCAACCCGGAATGACCCTGATGCTGGGCGGCGACACCCCCACCTCGGGAATCGAGTTCCAGGGGTGGACGAGCGATGAACTCGAGCCGCTGATCGAGGACAACCCCGTAGTGATGGAGACGGACGACAGCCGTGCCGTCATGGCGGTCTCCGCCGCCTACGAGATGACCTGCTTCCACGTGGCCTTCGGCGAGGGCATCAGCATCGAGGGCGAGGCACCTCGTTGCCCGGGATACACCGACGAAGAGAATATGTTCATCGCCGGCACCGGAATGCAGGTGCGCGCCCAGCAGCACCTCGGTAGCCGAAACTTCGCCGCATGGGAAAGCGGCGTGATTACGTCGACGTCCGTGAAGTTGCCGGTGACGGGGCACCGCCTCGCAATTGCGTACGTCACCGGGAACATGACGGTGGCAGTCGACTACCCGACGGAGGGGGAGCGCCTCGAGGCGGGGGCCGCCAACGCCGGCAAGGTCCTGCTGGCCGTCGCGGCGGTTGCGGCGCCTATCGCGGTTAGCATCGCGTGCCCACCATGTGGCGTCTTCATTGCGGTGGTTGGGGTAGTGGCGGCGGCGACCAGCTTCATTCCGGGCGCTGAGAAGGTCACGGCGTTCTTTGACCTGGTGAACCCGACGGCCTACCTCGAGTGCGCGACTAATTGGGGTCTCGGAAACGGCAAGGACGCCTCCGGGACCGATGCGGACATCGAGAGCGTGAAGGAGATCAAGTCCGCGGCGAAGAAGTCAATCAAGATTCTGAAACCCCCGCCCACGGCCGCTCAACTCGCGGCCAAGACAGCGAAGACGCTCACCAAGTCGTCGAAGTCGGTCGCGACTAAGGCCGTGGTGAAGGCGGCAGGCAAGGATGCGTTCCAGTTGGCAGCGTTCGGCTACTCGCTCTACGACGCCGGACTTTTCTCGGCGGATCTCGGCTACCAGACCGTGGATCAATTGCGCGACACCGCAACCTTCACCAACTGCGTCGACGAAACCACTCGCCTCAAGGACTAACGGGCGGGTGCGAGGAGTTACCGTCCCCTGTCACAAACGAAAGGCCGGGCCGCCCTCAGGGCGACCCGGCCTTTCGTTTTATCCGTGTGCTAAAGCTTTAGCGCTCGACTTCGCCGGCGATGAAAGCCTCGACATTCTTGGCCGCCTGCGTGTCCTCAACCTGAATGGGGGGCGACTTCATGAAGTACGACGCTGCCGACAAGATGGGCCCGCCAATTCCGCGGTCCTTGGCAATTTTTGCGGCGCGCACGGCGTCGATGATAATGCCAGCCGAGTTGGGCGAGTCCCAGACTTCGAGCTTGTATTCGAGGTTCAGGGGCACCTCGCCGAACGCGGAGCCCTCGAGGCGGACGTAGGCCCACTTGCGGTCATCGAGCCACGCGACGTAGTCCGACGGGCCGATGTGCACGTTCTTGGAGTCCTTGAGGCCAGCCAGCGGGCCCGCGAGGTTCGAGGTCACGGCCTGTGTCTTGGAGATCTTCTTGGACAAGAGGCGATCGCGCTCCAGCATGTTCTTGAAGTCCATGTTTCCACCGACGTTCAACTGATACGTCCGGTCGAGGCGCACGCCGCGGTCTTCGAACAGCTTGGCCATCACGCGGTGCGTAATGGTCGCGCCAACCTGCGACTTGATGTCGTCACCGATGATGGGGACGCCGGCGTCCTCGAACTTCTGGGCCCACACGGGGTCAGAGGCGATGAAGACGGGCAGAGCGTTCACGAACGCGACCTTGGCGTCGATCGCGCACTGAGCGTAGAACTTGGCTGCCTGCTCGGAACCGACGGGCAGGTAGCAGACGAGCACGTCAGCCTTGGTGTCCTTGAGGACCTGGACGACGTCTACCGGGGTCTCGTCCGACTCGGTGATGGTCTCGCGGTAGTACTTGCCTAGACCGTCGAGCGTCGTGCCGCGAAGCACCTGAATGTCGGTCTTGGGGACGTCGGCGATCTTGATCGTGTTGTTCTCGGAGCACCCAGTCGCTTCGACGAGCTCCTTACCAACCTTGAGAGAGTCAACGTCGAATGCGGCGACGAACTCGATGTCCGAGACGTGGTAATCGCCGAACTGGACGTGCATCAGGCCGGGGACTGTCTCGCCCGCCTTCGCATCCTTGTAGAACTCAACGCCCTGAATGAGTGACGTGGCACAGTTGCCAACGCCCACAACGGCGACGCGCAATGAAGGCATGGTGGTCTCCTTAGTTAGTTTCCCCGCCGGCGGCGGCTTGAGTGTTCCCGCCGGGGGCGGTCCGTTCGTTTTCAATAAGTTGATCTAGCCACTGAACCTCGCGTTCGACCCTTTCGAGACCGTGGCGCTGCAGTTCCGTGGTGTAAGCATCGGCGCGCTCGCGGCGCTGTTGCATTCCGTCTGAGACCTCTTCGAGCCTCTCGGCGAGCCGAGAACGACGGCCCTCCAAGATGCGCAGGCGCGTGGCCGAATCCGTCCTGTCGAACATCGAGAAGCGCACATCAAATGCGTCGTCGCCCCATGAGGAGGCGCCCGCAGAGGCAAGCTCCTGGTCCAACCGCGCCTTGCCGTCATCTGTAAGGCGGTAGGCGATACGCGATCGGCGCGACGATGCAACGGAGGCATCGTCAGCATCGTCGCCTTCCGCTGCGATCAGGCCGCTAGCGACCATTCGTTTGAGACAGGGGTAAAGCGAGCCGTAACTCAGTGCACGAAATGGCCCAAGTTCAGAGCCGAGCTGCTTGCGTAGCTGGTAACCGTGGAGGGGTCGCTCGCTGAGAATGCCCAATATTGCGAGGGTGAGCACCTCTGTCTTGGCCATCATCCCCCCTTTTGGTTGAGTCCTCATGCGAGCTAGGAATTGCCCGCCGTGATCATTAGCATAGCAAGACGTTGTATCGGCGCGATACATCGAGTAGCCTAACGCACGTCGACGGGGTGGGTCGCCGGGGCACAAATACTGCGGCTCATTCGTTGAAAAAACTGGCGTCGCAGCCACCGCCACCACCTAGCACGAGCCCACGCGCAGGTGGCGCCGCCAAGTCCACCACTTCTACTCTGGGGAACCTCAAGTGACCGAACCCACCTCCGCACCAAAGCGCACCTCGGTGTTCGCTCCTGTCACCGGGACGCAGGCCACCGGCGCGCCCTCAAGTTCGACCGCGCCGTCAAGTTCGACCGCGCAGTCCACCTCCGCGCGCCAGCCAACAGGTGCGCCTGTGCGCAAGTCGACCCGTCCGTCGACCGCGAAGCCCGCGGGAGCATCGGCCGCAAGTAAGGCGCCGACAACCGCCACGAAAGGCTCCGGCAAGGGATCGGGCAACGGAGGCTCCGGCGGAGGTAAGGGCGGGGGACGCAAGCAGCGTCGCGCTGATATGCCGCGCTGGAAGAGGATCCTGCGATCGGTGGGCCTGTGGACGCTCGTCGCCGGGCTCCTCGCCGCGACAGTCGCGGTCATTGGCATGGTGGTGGCCTATTCGACGCTCGAAGTGCCCGCCCCGGACGACTTCGCGCTGCAGCAGTCATCGATTATCTATTACGCCGACGGCACCGAGATGGGACGCCTGGGCGAATCCAACCGCGAGATCGTGGACATCGCCACGTTGCCCGACTACGTAGGAAACACGTTCGTCGCCGCGGAGGACCGCAGCTTCTATACCAACCCCGGCGTTGACGTCCTCGGCATGGGTCGGGCGCTTTTTAAAACCGTCGTCGAGGGTAAGAAGCAGGGCGGCTCCACCATTACCCAGCAGTATGTGGAGCGCTACTACGTGGGCGAGACCACTACGGACATCCCCGGCAAGGTCAAGGAAGCCCTCATGGCGATGAAGATCGACTCGCAGCAGGACAAGCAGGAGGTCCTCGGCAACTACATCAATACCATTTATTTTGGGCGCAGCGCATATGGCATCGAGGCTGCTGCGGGCGAGTACTTCGGTAAGCATGCGGCGGACCTGACGGTTTCTGAGGCTGCGATGCTTGCTGGCATCGTTCCCGCGCCCAGCGCGTGGGATCCGCGCCTAGACCCTGATAAGGCGGAACAGAAGTGGAACTACGTGCTCGACGGCATGGTGTCCACCAACTTCCTTACCCAGGCCGAGCGTGACACGCAGGTGTTCCCCGAGACGATCGAGTACAAGAACAACGACGTATTCGGGGGCACCAAGGGGTACCTGTTGCAGGCCGCCATCGACGAGACGATAGCCGACACCGGCGTGACTCGCGAGGACATCGAGACGCAGGGTTACAAGATCACGACCACGATTAATCCCGATCACCAGGCTGCGGCGGAGGCCGCCGTGGCGGAGATCCCGGAAGGCGCTGATCCAAATTTGCGCGTAGCCGCGTTGACCATGGATCCCACCACCGGCGCCGTCACCTCAATGTATGGGGGCGCGGACTATCTGAAGATTCAACGTAACGCCGTCACGCAGGACATCGCGCAGGCGGGCTCGACGTTTAAGCCCTTCGCGCTCATTGGCGGGCTCGAACGCGGGATTGGACTGGGGACTGAGTACATCGCGAATAACGAGATGAAGTTCCCAGGCTTCGACAAGCCGGTGCGTAACTTTGGCGGAGTAAATTACGGCAAAATCGACCTGGTCAAGGCGACGCAGGACTCGGTGAACACCGCCTATGTACAGCTGGGGCTGGAAGTGACCCCGCAGGTGGTCATGGAGACCGCGATTCGCGCCGGCCTTCCAAAGGACACGGTTGGTCTTGAGGCAAACCCCTCGAACGTACTCGGCACGGCCTCGCCCCGCGCCATCGATATGGCCTCGGCGTATTCCACCATCGCCAACGCCGGCGTGAGCACCCAGCCGTACATGGTTAACCAGGTGCTTGAGAGCGACGGGACCGATTTGTACACGCACGAGGTGGTTCCCGAGCAAGTATTTGCTCCGGACGTGATGGCGGACACCACGTATGCGATGCAGCAGGTGGTCAAGTACGGTTCGGGCGAATACGCGAACTCGATCGACCGACCGTTGGCCGGCAAGACTGGTACGGCCAATGAGAACAAATCTGCTTGGTTCGTGGGCTTCGCGCCCAACATGGTGGGAGCCGTCGCTCTGTACCAGGTAGGTGAGGATGGTTCCGCGCAGGAGATCACCCCGTTCGCCGGTTTCTCGCAGATCACCGGATCTACCATCCCGACGCGAGTCTGGACCTGGATGATGGACCCGATCTTTGCGGACATGGACGTGGTGGACTTCCCGCCGCGCGCCAACGTCGGTACGGATCGTAAGATCCCCGCGCCGCCAAAACCCAGTCCCACGCCTACGCCCACCCCGACACCGACGCCTGAGCCCAGCCAGCCAGCGCCTGAGCCCAGCCAGCCGGCGCCCAGCCCGGTCGCACCTGTTCCCACGCAACCCACGCAGCCGCCGCCCGCACCCGTACCGCAGGTGTCTACGACTCCAGTGCCGCTACCCGGTGGCGGAGTCACGGTCCCGGTAGTGCCGTAGTTCATCCCGGACAATTTTGCCCGGCGGGTGGTAGCTAAAAAGACGCTTAGCGGCGTATCGCTCGCTTGGCTTTAAGCGCGGCTTTGAGAGCACGGTAACGCAGGGCCTTGACGGGCACATCCCAAGCCCCGTCAACCTCGATCACGTCTCCGAACCTGCGCTTGAACTCACCGACGCCCGTGAGCGTAGGTGCTCGCTCTGAGTCGACGCCCATCAGGTCAAACTCCGCGACCTTCGACTCCCTGAGCGACTCGACTAATCTCCACATCAGTACCGTGGCGGCGTCCACCTCACGAGCCTCTGCGTTGCCGGCTGCGTAGTAATAGATCGCGCAATCGCCGTGGATGGTGATCAGCACCCACGCCACCGCGCGGCCGGCGGGCTCGCCATTTGGCCCGGCTCCAGTGCGGCGCGCGACGTACATGCGCGCGTGCTCGCCCAGGTTTTCGAGCATCCCCCAGTACACCTCGCGTGGATAGATGCCAAACTCATCACGCTGAGCGGTCTCTGTGTAGATGGCGTAGAGCTCGTCGAAGCCCGCATGAGTGAGGCCCTGTTCCCAGCCCGCCACGGTGCCTTCGTCCCGGAGTGCGCGGCGCAGGCGCCCTCGCGAGCGCTTGCTGAGGCTCGCCAGGTACGCGTCCTCGTCAAGGCTGAGGTCGATCACTACGGTGCGGTCGTACGTGATGCTCTGCAGTAACTCGTGCAGGTCCGGCGCCTCATGCCTCGCGTGCAGCCGGAGGAACACGATGTGTGCGGCCTCCGCCCTCACGTACTTCGTGAGCGCATCGCGAAGCGTCCGCTCGCGCTGCTCCGTCTGTTCACCAATCCAGGTTGGCCCGTGCTTGGCCCAGAGGTACTGGAAGCCGCGGCCCGCGTACTCGGTGAA
>Ga0307486_1002340_pt1 | contig 13348 bp, 10 predicted proteins | sample CBIW02metaG_FD_203663 | JGI IMG/M metagenome (GOLD analysis project Ga0307486, IMG submission 203663) | Sea-ice brine microbial communities from Beaufort Sea near Barrow, Alaska, United States - CBIW 0.2 | ecosystem: Environmental > Aquatic > Marine > Coastal | place: USA: Alaska | collected... | reverse complement strand
GTCAAGGCTTAGATTAATTGATTTTATACCCGTCTTTTTAAAAACAGGCATAAAATCTTTAATCATGGAACCATTGGTGGTTATAGCAAGTTCAATGGGATATTTTGAGAGACCGAGAAAAATTTCTTTTGCGTCCTTCCTTACCAGAGGTTCTCCCCCTGTAAATCGAATTTTGTTCACCCCCATTTTCACAAAGGCCTCTACAATGGTATCAATTTCATGGGCCTGCATCAGGTTAGACGAGGGCATAAAACTGGCATTTTCATCCGGAATGCAATATTGGCAACGAAAATTGCATACATCCGTAAGCGAAATCCGGAGGTAATCGTGTTTTCTGCCAAAGCTATCTTTCAACATAACTGTTTTTTGGTTACTCTTTGTTTTCGGTATCAATAATATCATTCACCCAAGTCAGGACTGCCATCATAGAAGGCATTCCAAGGGTTGGCAATAACAGCAATACGCATGACGTATTTCTTCTTTTGTGCATCCTGCATTAAGTGCTTTGCGGGTGTGTGAGTGAACTGCACCTTCTTTTTGCGCACCACATGATATGGCAAGTTTAATAAGTTCCCTTGTTTTTTGGCCCATAGGCCCGGCATTGTGAACGGCTTGTCTCAACTGTGCATAGGCCTCACCAATTTCAGGATAACTTTTAGTGAAATCAGTAAAAGGTTTTGGAATCTTTGACATAGTGATAAATTTTTATAGAGCTCAGTATTTAAATTCATATCTTAAAAGTCTATAAAAATAGTAATAATATGAATATTTTCAAGGGTCAAAACCTCCTAGAGTTCTCTGATCGGTTCAAATCCGATGAAGATTGTAAAGAATATTTGTCTGGGATCAAATGGAACGATGGTTTTGAATGCTACAAATGTGGTCATAAAAAATATCAAGTAAGGAAAGATTTCTCACGTACTTTCTTCTCTATCAACAATATCTTCGTCATCATCCTTAATTTCTATATATGCAGTATATCAAACAAGACAGCATTTCCCTGTACTCCATTTACTTCTTTAAAATATTTTCCTTCTAAATCGAATTCCTTTCCCGATTTAGATTCTTTGACATAGGCAAAAACTTTTTTTTGGCACATACGTTTCACCTCGAACCATCTCTACAACTTTTCTTTCAACTCTTATATTATCTAGATAAAAGTCGGCTACCAAATTATTTTATATTTATGAAATCTCTGACATATCAAATGGATATGGTTTAAAATCAGTATTTGGTTCATGAACAATCAATTGCTCATTACTTAATATTTCCATCTGATCCATTAATTATGCACAACGATTACCTGTTTCATGAGTATGACAACCCATTTTGAATATCTTTTCACTCCCAAGGGTGTAGCAGAACTTTTCCACATCTGCCGCTAATTTGCAATTTAAAAGCATCTTCTGCTTCTGAAAGGGTGAATTTGTGTGTGATTAGTTTACTAATCTGGGTGTTGTTATTGGCAATAAGATCCATTATCTTTTTCGTATCTTTTAAATTCCAATGCCAGCTACCATAAATTGTTAATCCTTTCCTTATCAAATCATCACTTACTTTCACCGTAAAACTTTTTGATTCGCCTACAAATGCAATCTGACCTTTTCGTCGTGTTCCATTGATGCACATCGATTGATAAAGTTCTCCTCCTGAACATTCAATAGATTTATCAGTACCAAGCCCTCCTGTTAATTTTTTGATTTGTTGAATACAGTCGACATTATTGGGATCCATTACCACCTCGGCTCCTAATTCGAGCGCCAGTTTTGAGCGATAGGAATTTCTTGCTACACCTATTACTCTGGCCCCCATCGAAATGCAGTTTATAATTGCTCCTAATCCTACTGGACCCAAACCAGTAATCAGGACAGTGTCTGATGATTTAATATCAAGCAAATTAACAGCACCAAAACTAGCACCTAAACCACAACAGGCCATACTAGCGTCATCATATGACATTGTATCAGGAATGGGAATTAGCAACCAATCCTGCTTAATAATATACTGAGAATAAGTTGCTTTACCAGTAGTACAAGAACATATTTTAAATGGATCCACCATATTCTCACAATGAATATAATCTCCGCTTTTACACAATTTACAAATGCCGCAGGGATATGAAGGCATTACAACGACTCTGTCTCCTACTTTTACATTGCCCGAACGAGCAACTTCAACGACTTCTCCTGCGGCTTCATGACCCAAACAAAAATCCTCCGTACCATCTCTATAGTGGTAAAACTCAGTACACATGGGAGAAGTATGAACTTTTACAACCACAAAATTTTCTTTGGCCTTTGGTTTCTCTTCATCAATAATTTCAACCCGACTATTGGATCTGATTACAATTGTTTTCATCTTTTTTGTTTTTATTAAAAATTATTTTATATCCAATTGCGTATTAGAAAGGCATGGTTTTCGTCCCATTGCAAGAGCGTGGAATAATTCCATCGCGGCATATACTTTTTCACCTTTTACAGTTTACTAGTAAGGTAAACAACTGCTTCCTTTCCCAAAAAAAAACTTCCCATTTTCTCTTCCCAAATCAAAAATGATATTGGCATAATCACCCGTTCGTGAGTATTTCTCAAATCTATCTATTGTCACGATATGAGTGTAATAGGCCCCAAAATCCTCAGCAGTAAATTTTGGAATTAATTCTTTATATCCTATTTCATCAAGCGGGCTGAATTTTTTCTCAAAGTGCTCACGAGCTTCCGATTCCGGATCGGCATACAAAGCATACGAATACCAGGTAGTATTTTCGCCATAAGCATGAGCAGCAACCCCCCCAGTGCGTATAAATACCAAATTTACCTCCTGCTCCTGCAACCATTGTGGTGTTTGCACCCTGCGTAACGATTGCCAGTTAGGCTCATACTTCTAGCCATACAATTAACGGACCTGAATATCATTAACAGCGTAAATAGATTATTTCCAAAATTCGATTTTATATTAATAGTTTTAAAGTTTATCGTATCCGAGGTCTTTCATTACAAGCAAAGCACCTTCTTATTTTTCAAATACAAAACTAGTTTGTTTTTCACTTTCGGTGTTTAACCACACTATCAATCGTAATTGTCCTTCAGTATCTCTTACCAGTCCCTGGCGTACAATCTTTTCATCGCTTAATTTATTGCCATTTATTGAAACTCTTGCTTTACTATCCCAGCCATCAATAATAAAGCACGGATTATAAATTGGAGATTCTGCGGAAGCATTTACGCTAAAAGCAAGTAAATCGTCTTCAGCATGAATTATGTATGCTCTTTCGCTTTTTTCGTAACCTTCAGTATTACCCCCTTTAATTCCTGATATCTCAGGTGCGTTATTCCAGGAACGTGCCAAAGGGATTAATGACTCTGCTTTTTTATTGGTAAACCCATATAATATCATTTTACCTGTGTTCATAATATTTACGGCTGCGCCCAATGCTGAGTGCGTTAAACGATCTGGCTTAACAGCAAAGCGTCCATCGCAAGGTGCCTGAGTTACTGGGTAATGATTCCATGCAGAATATTTTGAATAGGAAGTTTTTTCTTCACCTGCCCACACGCTAATTTTTGTTTCGGGAGGAAATACTTCAAAAACCTTATAATCAGATTTTAAGTTAATCCACATCGCCTGCGATATCATATTTGTCGAAGGATGTTCTTCACTCCAGTCTAATTCAATTATTTTGTCTTGTTCACCTACTAAGGTTACCGATTGTGGCTCAATATTATCTTCAGGCCTGGTTCCTGCTTCCGATAAAAATTGCGTATCATGGAAACCAATATCAAGTCCTTCAGGATCATGATAATAATCCTTACTACCATGCGAATCTACAGTTCGAAGACCCACTCCATCAGGGTAAATGGTTAAATACTCATCGGTCCAAACTCCCCAACCGTCTTTTTGTCTGCAAGTGTTTGGGTGTTTGTACAGTACATCAATCGATGCATATCGCCAATGTATTACCTTACGTGCCTCGGAATCTTCAATTATTCTAACATGCGAATGCCTTGCCTGATAATCTGACATATGTTCACAGCAACTCTGGGCTCCCTCCGATTTATTTTCCCAGTGCCAGTCGGTTAACTCCACACTCTGATCGGATATCCATTTATTGTTTTCCGTAACCCATCCCGGACTGCGATTTCCTCTCCAAAAAACCACGCTTGTTGGCATTAAATCAAACTTTACTACAATATCAGGATGTTCAGGTTCACGCCATAAATTATCCCATAAGTCATGGTACTTTAAATTTGTATAATATGCCTTGAAACTTTCTGAAGTGCCAATTTCTCCTGGCAAGGTTCTCTTTTGCATATCTACTTCCTGAATGTTAGGATTTATTGAATTATACAATTCTCTCATATCGTTTGGGAAAACTGCATCTTCATAATATTTAACTTCATCAATTAAACCTTCAAAGCCTAATGGAGAAGGAAAAGTAGAATAGGTACGCACTACATGTTTTGATACATATTCAATCGATTCATCATTTTTACCTATCATAAAATTGCAGTCGGCCGGTTCGAATTTCCCGGAGAAATTGGTAAAATTTGCCAATTCGCCATTTATAAATAAGTGCAACATTCCCTCTTTGTTAAAGGTAAGGGCTACATGGGACCACTCGTATAAGGGCAAAGATTCAAATGATTGCACATGAGCAATTTCATCATTCAAAACAACAAATGCCCCCAAATGGCCAAATTCATCTATTCCAAGGAAAAAACCTTCTTTAATCTTCTCTCCTAATTGCATTTTGCCCCAGTTTTTGCCCTGAAAAATATTATCTCTGATATCGGCTTCCCAAACAGACTGATGCGCAATGGCTGTCCATTTACAAATTGAATAGGCTCCGGGGGCTACCCAGGCTTCTAAGGTAAAACCCCCTGTATTTGGATCAAATGGTAGCGAAGAGTCTGTAACTTTAGTATTATAACCATCAAAGGCCAAAGCTGTACCCGAGATCCCTTTTTTAAAAACCGTTTTTACACCGCCAATATTGCATTTTGTTCCTTCAATGGCTTCATATGTAACATCTTTTTCTTCGTATTTTTGTTCTTTCATTGCATCATCGAAATTCCAATATCGGGTTGGGTCATCGTTATCACTTTTTAAAATTGGTGAACCTTCAATTTTGCTTACATTAAGATGAGATATACCCGGCTTTGTTCTATTCAGCTCCTTAATTCCATCTGTATCTAATTGTAATATTTGAATTGAGCGGTTGAGTGGATCATTCCAATCATCAAGTTTTTTAGCACCCTCACGAATTACTCGCTTTACTTTTCCACTAGGATATATGGTGAAATATTCGTGAACTACGCCATCAAATTCAACATTGCCTCCAATGGGAAGTGCATGATGCCCTAATTTAAAATCGGGGAAGTATCTCCAATGTACTACAATAGAGTCAGCACTTTCATGAATTAATCGTACATACGAATAAATATTATTTTTATCAGGACGTTGTTCCGGCCCATCTCCATTTCTTTCAATAATTTCTTCAAAATACCATTCTCCTTTAATGGTTTTCCATAATGGCAAATAACTTGATTTGCGATGAAATATTATTTGGGCGTCATTAACTTGAACCACTAAATCGGCATGTTCGCCGGTTTTTGAATTTTCTTCCCAGGCCTCTCCTGAATTTATTTTTGTGTGATATGCGTAAAAATTGGTTTGAGATTTTTTGACATCCTTATGATCCTGAACCTCAGCCGAAATCATCTGATTTGAAATTAGGTCCCCATCCTTCTTTGATTCCTTTTCATTCTTTAGGTTGCAGCTCAATAATGTTACAGATAAAATAAATAAGCTAGTAGCGATTTTTAAATTTCTCAATTTTATAAGTTATTAAGTTGATAAAATATTTTATTTTGAATTTTTTATAAAATCTGGTTGAACTCCCGCTTTTCTTCAATTTAACCACGGATGGTAAAATATTTACAGCCCTTCTCCCAGAAATCAAGGAAAACCGGTTCGTGTTCAATCGTTTCAAAACCTGCAGTTTTAAGCTCTCCAACTGCCTTGGCAATATCAATTACATCAAATGTTATATGGACAATAGGACCATCGAAACGGAAAGGGCAATGCTTCAATTTTTTCACCGTTTTTTGGTAAAGTTCAATAATTACATTGTCGCGTTTCATCATGGCCACATGAATTGTACCAGTCGGATCAGCCTGGGTAGAAAGGACAAGATTAAACCCAAGCCGGGTATAAAAAGAAACAGATTAGTCCAGATTGTTTACAGGAATACCCAAGTGTTGCAATCCTTTGAAATTATTTCTCAATAAGTTTCCATTTCTCATATTTGTTTAGTTTAAAGTGTTGATAATAAAAACGATGTTAACACCGCATATTCATTAAAAATAACAGTCGTAATTATTCTGTTCCCGGGATAAAGTGAATCTCCGTTTTCTTTTCGGAATTATATTTCATCCAAACAATAAGTTTTGGGATACCTTCAGCATCGTATTCCATTCCGTATCTAAAATCCTTTCCACGTTTAATGCTTTTGCCATTAATGGTTAATTTAACATTGGGGTTTTTCCAGTTCTTTAATACAAATGATGGATTAACCAATGGTGATTTTTGGGAAGCATTTATTTGGAACGAAACCGAAGGTTCGGTAACATCAATATGATAAGCTTTCTCAGATTGAATAAATTTCGCCTCTGATGCTCCATTCATAATTTTGACTGAAGGAGCATTGTTGAAAAAGCGGCCTAATGGAATAATTTCTTTAATATCCTTATCTGTAAACCCGTATAATGCAAAATCACTGGGGTTGCCTCCACCTAAAGCACTGTGAGTAATTCGATCCTGCCTTGGCGCATAACGTCCGTCATTAGGCATTTGACTTGCCGGCCAATGATTCCAGGGACCAGCAAAATGAGTTTTATTTTTATCAAGTCGTTCCATTTCACCCCAAGCGCCAATACCGTCAATCTGATCTTCCGGATAAATCACCATTACTTTATAGTCGGATTTAAAGTTTACAACAGAGATTACTTCATTTTTGATAGTATTTTTAGGTATTCCATTGGTCCAATCCATTTTTTCAATATCGCCTTTAAGATTTCCAACCGTAAGCGCCTGCAGATTAATCTGATCTTCGGGAGATTCTCCGGGGGGAGAGAAAAATTGAACATCCTGCCACCCTGGCTTATCTTCATCATGATAAGTGACATGTCTGATTGCTGTACCGTCTGGATAGATGTAATGATATTCATCAGACCAAATCTTACGATTCTCAAATGAATAGTTGATATCGTTCGAGGCATAACGCCAATGAATAACAACTCTTGCGGGATTATTTTCAATCATACGGACATGGGAATACCGATTCTGTTTGTCTGCCATATGTTCGGCGCAACCGTAATAATTATATATTTCGCTGCTTTGATCGCACATCCATCTATTATTTTCAGTTACCCAGCCAGGCCCATAATTTGTTCCTCGCCAATAAACGACACTAGTTGGCAATTCATCGAAACGTACAACTATATCAGGATAATCACTTGTTCGCCACAAGTTATCCCAAAGGTCGTAAGTTTTTAATTTTGTATAATAGGCACCAAATTTTTCAGCATTTTTTCCATCAACTCCACCTGGCAATATACTTTTCTCCAAATCCGGATTATTTATTATTTCATCTGTTGGCTTTATAGTGTTATAAACCTCATAAACTTCGTCATCAGTTAAAGGAGATGAAAATATTTTCAGTTCATCAATCAATCCCTCAATACCAAAAAGCATGGGTTGATTTCCTTCTGGTGTTCTTTGATACGCCGGATAATCCCGTGATACGTGATAAGTAGCTTTCATCGGTCTACGGTTCAGTCCAACATATGCATCGGATCTGGAAAGTTCTATTTTTTCAAATTCAAAAGCACTTTCTTTAACTTCTTTTCCATTTATAAATATTGCAGCTTTCTTGTTTGAAGGATCAACAGTGACTGCAACATGAGTCCATTTGTGTAGGAGAATTTCTTCATCGGAGACAATCATTAAGCTATCAGGGCCCAAATCGTATTTAAAGCCGAGCTGACCTATATCGTTGATCCCAAAAAAGAGTTGAATATTTGAACTCAAATCTATAATCGGTGCCCAATCCCAAGGATATGACCCAACGGCAACCCAGGCATCAATTGTAAAACCTTTTTCTATTTCGGGTATTTGATCCTGAGGTATTACCACTTTCGAATCATAACCATCAAAAGCTAAGGCGGTACCAGAGACACCGGGTTTATATAATGTTATATTTCCTTTAACAGCCGAGGGATTAACGGAGACAGCATCAAAGGTCAAGTTTTTCATGTTGTATTTTCTTGATTTTACTCCCTCATCAAACTTGAACCAAAAAGCAGGCTGCGTTGCTGAATATTGTTTTATGGGATTTACTTTACCTGAAGGCACATCGGCTTTAGATAGTGAATCCTTTTTAAGGGATATTTCTTTTATTCCACCCTGATTTAATTGAAGTTCCTGAATGGTTTTATTAAGTGGGTCATTATAATCGACTAAGTTATCTTTTCCTTCTTTGATTTCTCTTTTCACCCTGCCATCGGGATAAATATAGAAGTATTCATGAACCACACCACTAAAGCCAACATTTTGTATGTCAGGCATATATCGCCAGTGTACGACTATTTCGCCGGCAGTGTTTTTAATCATTCTGACATATGAATACTTATTATCGGCATCAGGCTTTTTATCAGTTCCGTCACCATTGCGTTTAATTATTTCATCGAAATAATATCTTTCCCCTTTTGTTTCAAAGAAAGGGAGGTAACTACTTTCTCTATTAAAGACCACTTCACCAATATTTCCAATTTTTACTGCAATATCGCTATATGGGCCTGTTATATCATCACTTTGACCATAACAAGTGTAGTATGCATAAAAGTCTGCAACGGCTACGCGATCATTCTGTGCTTTTCCAATATTAGGTATCATCGAAATAATCAAAAGGATAAGAATTAGTTTTTTCATTGTTCTTCTATTTAAGCTTTGTTTCTTTTTCTGATGTTAACACAGTATAAACTGTATACAGAACACCTGTAATTACTCGGGTATTGGTATCAACTCAAATTCTGCTTTCTTTTCGGACTGATATTTTATCCACACAATAAGACTAGGAGTTCCATCAACATCGTATTCCACAGCGTACCTGAAATCTTTTCCACGGTTTATACTTTTACCGTCAAGGATTAACCTAACATTGGAGCTTTTCCAGTTCTTTATTACAAACGCCGGATTAACAAGTGGAGAACCTTCATTACCGGCAAGGGTGAACTTTAAATTTGCAGGATTGCTTTTCATTCTGAGGATATAGGCGCGTTGGGAATAATCATATCCAGCACTTTCAAATCCAGATCCGGACAATTTGAGTTCGGCAGGGTAATTCCATGAACGGGCAAGGGATACTATTGTTTGCGGGTCTTTATCTGTCATTCCATATAAAGCCACATCTCCGACAGGATTCCCCCAACTTAGTGAAGAATGTGCAGCTCTATCGGGAGCATTTGCACTACGTCCATCAGAAATAATTTGAGCTACCGGCCAATGATTCCACCATGGGAAATGAGAATACTCGGGTCTTACCTCGAGGTTAAAAACTTCCCAGCTTCCTCCGGTTCTGAAAATTGTAAAGGGCTTAAATTGCGATTTTAAATTTATTACCTGGATATTCGCATCTGGTAAATCGTAAACAGGATAACCCTTTTCCCATGAGTACGTTTTACTTTCGCCTTTCATGTTCATCAAAGTTGCAGCAGCAAGTTCCATATTATCCTCGGGACGAGTACCCGGTTCACTAAGAAATATACTTTCCTGCCAACCACCTTCACCGGGCAATAATTTACGAACAACAACCCCATCAGGATAAATATAGTATATTTCGCTACCCCATTGGCCAAAACCAGTATTGTTTGGCAAGTCCATCTGGCGATATTTCACATCCATTTGCAAATAACGCCAGTTTACAACAACACGTGCATCATTGCTCTCAATAATCGATACTCTGGAACTACGGCATTGCACATCGGACATATGCTCAATGCAACCTGTAGGCATATCGTTTCTTGACCCCTGAGATAAAAACCAATTATTACCAGTTTCCCGGCTTTGATCAGCCATCCATTTCCCATTCTCAGTGACCAAACAGGGAGAATAACGGGTGCCGCGCCAAAACATTATTTTTGTAGGTAACTCGTCAAATTGTACCACTACATCATCGAACTCCCCAACAGGCCATATCGCATCCCATTCAGGGTAATACTTTAGTCTCATATAATTTGCACCGAATCTGCCTGATGGTTTCACGGTTGGGAATTTCCGGGCGGCAAATTGTGGTTCGTTTTCCGGTTTTACCAATGTGTAATTTGCTTGTATTTCATCGGCAGTTAGGCATTTGTTATAAATTTTCACTTCATCTATTATTCCGTCTAAGGAATACCGCGAGGGATAGGTGGCCCAGTCGCGTATAGCATCGGTAGGTGCCAGCATTTCGCGGTTCATACCCATACGAAACCCTTTTTCGGTTTCATTATAAGCTATGCCATAATCGAAAGTAAAATTATTATAGGTGTTTTCTAATTTGCCATTAACATAAATTGCCAGACCGTCTTTTGGATTGTATGTACCAACCACATGGTACCACTTCTTTAATTCCAAACCAAGTTTGGTTGTGGGATTAAGTTTTGAATTGCATTCGTGCCATACCGATGTGGCATCAGACATGTGGATACCTACCCTGCCTCTGGAATCGATACCCAAATAAAATCCAGTTATTTTGTATTTTCCTATGGTCAGGATCGGAGCCCAATTCCAGGGGTAAGCACCGATTGAAACCCAAGCTTCAAAACTGATACTTTTAGGAAATTCAAAATCAGTTGACCTTAATACCTGTGGAACAGCATCAACATAGGATGAAAAACCATCGAATTTAATTGCCTTGCCCTTTACACCAGGGACAAAATTGGTCAACCCTCCAATAAGTAATTCACTGCCTGGTTTTGATTTTTGTGAAATCACCGTGGTATCATTAAAATTCCAGGAAAACAGCACCTTATCATCCTGCGCTTTTCCAATATTGGGTATGATCAAAATTCCCAAAAAGATAAAAATTAGTTTTTTCATGGTTTCTTCTATTTTTACAATTATGCTATGCGTGTTTATAAGTAATAGGATTATTTTCGCCTAACGAAATATCAACAACTTCAATTTCTTTTGGGATTGTAAATCCTGCATCAACCACCATTAATAGGTCCTGATGACCTTGCTCTGAATGTACTTTTTCTATGTATCGATTAATCATTCCTACTTCTTTCATAATTAATACTTTTTAATATAGTATTCAAATGTAATACATTTTGTTAACAATAGATATATATAATAGGGAATTCCATATTTATATAATAAAAAACTATATATGGGAATAAATATTGATATTTTGAACAAATATAATCGCATCATTAACTTTATAATTACATTTTATTATCTTTACATCATATCGAAATAAGTATTTATGAATTTAGAATTTCAAAAGGCCAGTGTAAGTATGATGAACCAGGCCATTAAAAGAAACTCATCTGGCTAATAAGGCAATACAAAGGGATAAGTAGATCTGAACTTGGAAAAATCACCGGCTTAACCGCTCCCTCCATAACTAGGATAGTAGATGAACTGATTAACCATGACCAGTTGGCTAGCTACATAGGTACTGGAAATTCAAGTGGTGGCCGTCCTTTAATGATTGTAAAATTCAATTCAGAAAGTAATTTCATCATTGGCATTGATTTGGGCGCTACCATTTGCAATTGGTGGCCTAGTTAATCTTTTTAATCCTGAATCTGTTTTTATTGAGGGAGGAATCTCTTTAACAGAACAGTTTTTTTATGATATGATAAATAATAAAAACAAATACCTTCTGAAGCCCAATAAGGATATTCTCATAAGACCAGCGAGTTTCTATGAACATGCCACAACTATAGGTACAGTTTCGCTGGTACTTGAACATATTCTGAACTTTAATATTCAAAAAAATCATTCTAAATAATAAAGGTTAGTGCGTAATACTCATTGAACTATGGAAAAAAAATATACATTAAAAGATCTTGCCAAAATATTGAACCTTGCGGTATCAACAGTTTCCAAGGCAATAAATAACAGCCCGGAAATCAGCAAATCAACCAAGGCCAAAGTCCAAAATATTGCCCTTTTATATAATTACACACCCAATAAATCGGCTCAAAGCTTAAAGTCAAAAAGGACCAAAACAATAGGAGTTATTGTTCCCAACCTTCTTTCTCATTTTTTTGCAATGGCTATTCATGGGATTGAAACAGAAGCTAACTTAAAAGGTTACAAAATAATAATTTGTTTATCTAATGAGTCCAAGGAAAAGGAATCGGAGAGCATTAAGACCTTGCTAAATGGAAGTGTAGACGGGCTGATTATTTCTTTATCCAAAGAAACGCAAATAACTGGCGATTACGGGCACTTTGAAGCAGCTCTTAAATATAATTTCCCAATTGTTCTATTTGACCGCACTTTCGAGAGGATGATTTGCGATAAAATAAGTATAAATGATCATCTGGCAGCAAAAGAAGCTACTGAACATCTGATAAAAACAGGTTGCCAAAATATTATATTTCTTTCTACAATTTCCGGGACCAGCGTAGGGGAAAAAAGGAAGATGGGTTATATGGATGGCCTTAAAAACACAGGGATACAAAGCTGTATTCTGAATATAGAAAATTACAATTCCTTCGAAACATTGTTACTGCAGCAATTACAAAATATCAAAGTAGACGGAATCGTGGCAGCAGATGAATTATCAGCAATTTCAACCATAAAATATGCGCTTAAAAACTCTTTTAAGATCCCTGAGGATATCTCTGTCATTGGATTTACCAATGGGGTTTTAGCTGAAAATTATATACCCTCCCTTACCGTAGTGGATCAGCAAGCTGAAGAACAAGGAACTATTGCTGCAAATACGCTCATTAAACGATTGGAGAGAAAAATTCCTATTGAACCAGTACATCATACTTTAAAAACTTCCATAATCCAAAGGCAATCTACATTTCCTTAACTTCTTCTGAAATAAAGGAAGTGCAGATTATATTGTACAACTGGGTATTGGATCTAGATAAATCTAAGGATTTATTTGAAAAGTTTACAAAATGAAAACAGTTAGAAATAGAGTTTCTAAAAATAATATTGTATATCCGGTTAGCGTCCACTTGCTGTAATGCTAGCTATTACTAGCCTCTCAAATAATTTGTCTCCAAAATATCTCCTATTCAGCTTGTATACAAACTCATTGAGGTATAATTGTAGGTAT
>Ga0307486_1002337_pt1 | contig 13364 bp, 8 predicted proteins | sample CBIW02metaG_FD_203663 | JGI IMG/M metagenome (GOLD analysis project Ga0307486, IMG submission 203663) | Sea-ice brine microbial communities from Beaufort Sea near Barrow, Alaska, United States - CBIW 0.2 | ecosystem: Environmental > Aquatic > Marine > Coastal | place: USA: Alaska | collected... | reverse complement strand
AGTCCACGGAATTACAGAAAATGACACTAAAAATGTTCCAAATTTCAATGAAATATATCCCGAAATAAAAAAACGTATTTACGGTAAAACTCTTGTTGCTCACAATGAAAGTTTTGATAGAGGTGTTCTATCTAAAACAATGAGAGATTATAAAATTGAGTACATTGATTTAAACATATCCAACAAATGGGAATGTACATTAAAAATATATTGGGCAAAAGGTTACAATCCTGCAAACTTAAATGCTTGTTGTAAAAAACACGGTATTGAACTTGAACATCATCAGGCACTATCAGATGCTCGTGCTTGTGGAAAGCTTTTTTTAATAGCAAAACAATAGTGATAATATTAGTGCTTAAAATCTGCTACTTGTCATATACAAAACCGTCAGATTGTCTAAAAAACCCCTTTTCTTAATAACTTTGTTTGCCATAGGATTATTGGTAATTCAATGGAGCCATTGCAATGGCTAATAACCTTGTCCTGGTTATATTTTGCCTTCAAAACAGCTTTCGCAATTGCTCCAACCGTGATTGCAACGGCCCGTTTCAAAATAACAGCCGCCGTTGCAACGGTGATTCTCATTGACATTAGGCGCCTTCTCAGCAACGACAATTCAACGGTGAATCAATGAAGCCGTTGCAACGGCAATCAACGGCACCGTTGCAATATACCAACTGGCCGTTGCAACGGTGAATCAACCGAGCCACTGGAAGCCATTGCAACGGCTAAAGACCCAGTCTTGGTTATAATCCACCTTCAAAAACAGCTTTCGCAACGGCTGCAAGGGCAAATTAACTGTGGCCGTTACAAATTACGATCCTCACGGTTGGGCCAACTACAAGGATTGTAAGCTTGGTTTAAATCCCTAATTTTGGATCGTCCACCCTAATATTATAGTGAACCTCGTTCAAATTATGTGTTTATCCTGAAAATATTTAATAGAAACCTTTACATTAGATGCTATTTAATCAGTTATACACAATACGAGAATTGAACAATTACGACATAAATAAGTTATTAGACTTTTTCAATTATTCTAAAAAATTCACACATCCAACTGAATTTTATAATGAAGGATGGTTGACAAGATTACTTATTTTTTCAATTACTGATTTCGGTTTAAAAGAACACCCTTTATACATACAAGATAATTCTAAATACTTCAGTGAATCATTACTTTACACCCCATTTCTAGCCAGATCTAGAAAAGATTCTCTAGCTGAATCGTTCACACACGCAGACAGTGCAATTGGAGAATTCAATATTGGAAATGATAAGAATAAAGGTTCTCTGATACTAACTGGAAACAAATTGAAAATTTTTGAAGCGAAAATAAATTCTGGATTTTCAAAAGATGTTACTAATGCAAAATTCTATAATCAATCTGCTAGATATGTAGCCTGTATTACCGAAATTATAGATAGAGCAAATAAAATAAGTCAATTAGATAGTTTATCCATTGGATTCTATTTGATTCTGCCTAAAGAACAGTATGAAAAGAAAAAGACCTTTAAAGAATTCTTGGATAAAATAAATATTTACGAAACAGTACAAAAACGAGTTGAACAATATCACAACGAAGATGATTATGAACAAAGATTGTTGTGGTTAACAACAACTTTTAAAAACGTACTTGATAAAATAACTATTAAACCCATATTTTATGAAAATGTAATTTCAGAATTAGAAGGATACCAATTTCATAACGAGATTAACGACTATTATGAAAAGTGTAAGGATTATAATAAAATAAAATACTGTGTACAATAATAAAGTGTATAAAGATTGCTAAATTAATCTTAAACATAGGTAGTTGCTATTTTGTTACGTCTGATTTTCCTGCGAAAAATCCTCGCACACAAAACCGCAACTATTCTTATACATAAACGTTATCTGCAAGCCGAAAAAAAAGCGTGAATGACAACAAAATTATTTCATAACGGAATTGAACAAAAGATTATCAACAACCTTTCTAAAGCAAAAAAGGATGTAAAAATCGCAGTGGCTTGGTTTACTAATCCAACACTTTTCGATGTCATTTTAGAACTTATCGATAAAGAAATCTCGATAGAATTAATTTTATGTGATGACAGGATGAATTTTACAAATCCAAAACTGAATTTTCAAAAATTGATTGATTTAGGAGTAAGTATTCGCGTGTCCATATATCCTTATTTGATGCACAATAAATTCTGCTTGATTGATAGTAGCGTTTTAATAAATGGCTCTTATAACTGGACTTTGAGGGCAGAACAATTCAATTTCGAGAATATTATAATATCTACAGACAAGGAATTAATAAATGACTTTTACAATTATTTTGAGCAAATAAAAGACAAAACAATAAGAATTGTAAGTATTCCAGAAACTACTTTCCAAAATTTTTACAGTCAGAAAGAAATTGACTTGGAGTTAGAATTGGAAAAAACCGACAAAGATTCACTAGAAGATATTGAGCAAGCCGAAAATACTATTTATACTGATAAGATCATTCAGTCAATTAATAACGCAGAACTGCTTTATAGAAATGCGGAACACGCAAAATGCATAGAATATTGCAAAGAAAAAATTCAAAATAATCCACAAATACAACAATTTCATTTAATACTTGCACATTCATATTGGAGAACTGATAAAAATAAAGAACTTGTATCATCAGCTCAAAATGCAATTGCGATTAATAACGAATTATATGATGCTTACAATTTATTAGGCATAGGTTATTCAAGAATTGCTGGCAAAGAGCAGCAATCGATTAAGAATTATAATATTTGTCTGACTGAATATCCAAATGAGCATGTCTTTCTACGAAATAGAGCAATTTCCCAAATAGCCTTGGAAAGTGATGTGAACATTCCAAAAAAATTCAGAGATAAATACAAAGAGAAAGCTGACCAAGATTCAAAAAAAATTATCGACATAGTTAGCAACAAAAATGAAAAAGAACAAACTTATGATGCTCTTTATTCCCGAGCGATCGCCTATGCTTTATTAGATGAAATTGGATTGGCTCTTAAAGACATCGACTTGGCTATTTATAAATATAGCCTTATTTTAGATAAATTTGAACTTGACAAAAATGATTATTTAGAAATGAAAATCATGCAACGAAAATTAAAAAGATTACGAAAGGCCAGTAGGTAATAACCTATATGAAAAATAGTGCGAGACATTGCAAACACTAATGGTCCCGCAACTTGCATTAACTGTAACCGTCAGACTGTCTAAAATCCTTCCTTTTTCTTAATAACTTTGTTTGCGACTATTTAATAATCATTGGTAATTACAATGGTAATTCAATGGAGCCATTGCAATGGCTCTACACCCAGTCTTGGCTATATTTCACCTTCAAAAACAACTTTTGCAACGGCTCCAACCGCCATTGCAATGGTGAATCAACGAGCCATTGGAAGCCATTGCAACGGTGATTCCCAGGGACTCTATGCGCTTTCTCAGCAATCATTATTCCACGGTAAATTAATGGCTCCCATTGGAAACCATTGCAACGGTAATCAACGGCACCGTTGGAAGCCGTTGCAATGGCGATTTTAGATTAAGCAAAAATGAGCGCGTTATAATTACTTTACATTATTCTGAAGAATTGCCAATATAAGAAATCTCAAAAGCAGTAGATTTATCAGAAGATAATATTAAAATAATTTAGATCCCGAAAAAAATTAGCCGGATTATTAAAAAATGTTATTGGACCGAATACAATTGATTTGATATGAAGACCGAAAAAACATAGAATAGTTTACAAAATATATAATGAAAGAAGCAAACGTTGAAAAGCCTTCTGCTGATTTAAACCCCTTTAATTTTTGGAATACAAGAATGATCTCGCCAAAATTATTTGACGGTTTTGAAGCTATTATAAGTCCTCATAATTCAAATTTTACTTCCCTATACCCCTTACCCGGGAATCATAGATTTCATTGAACCACATTTTCTTGAACATAGCATTTACATTATCTTCTGTCATCTTGTTATAAAAATCAAGTTTATCATTGATAAAGGTCATTAGTTCCTCATTGATAGTATCATCAAATTTATCTTTGATATTGCCTTTTGAATTTCTATTATTAAAAAATGCCATTAATTCTTCATTAGAATGAACTCTTTTTTTCATTCGGTTAAATTCAACCTTATCTTCTGGAGTTAATTCTAAACCGAAAGTATCATTTAGTACTTTAATAATTTTGGTTAAATAATCAATGTCATCTTCGGCTGAAGATCCACTGGCCCCGGGACTCATTCCTTCCAATTCCCCGTCACCCGATTCCAGGCTAAGGTTTGTGGTGTAGGTATGCTGAATTTTATAACTATCAAGCTCCACATCGTTTACTACATCCAATGGCAAATTCTGATTTACATAAGGCAACACTTTTAACAAAGCAGTTAAAAACACATATTTCTTCTCTAATTCTACATCAGTAAATGTCATAATTTGACTCAAAAAACGGTAAAGTCTGGTAAAAGATTGAGCTGAGGATTTGAAACTGCTCTTGTCTTCATCATTCAACACTTCTTCAAAACGGTCGCGAACAGTTTTTAAAATTGGCTGTAGTTTTTCAAAATCATCCACAGTGGTGAAGAATATCTTTGCAAATGCTTCGATTTCCTGATCATAAATAATATCATAATTCTCTACCGTGTTCAAAACATAATAAAGACTATTTGGATCTGTCAAATTTTCTTCGGCTATAAAATTTTTTCCATAATATTCCTGAAAATCCTTTTGTACATCTTCCGGATCATTTACAAAATCAAGTACCATTGTAAATTCTTTTCCTCTTGAAGTTCGATTTAATCTTGAGAGAGTTTGTACAGTATTAGGCCCACCCAATTTTTTGTCAACAAACATCGTATGTAGTAAAGGTTCATTAAAGCCCGTTTGATATTTATTCGCAACAATTAGAATGCGGAATTCCGGCAGTTTAAAAGCTTCTGTAATGCTTATTTTTCCTTCCAGGGCATTCATTGATTTTTCAGTATAATCTTCCCCTGTTTCAACATCACTCACGCTACCCGAAAATGCTACCAATGCACCATATGGTAGTTTCATCTCCCGCATTATCTCGTCAAACTTTCGCTTAAATCTCACAGCGTGCAATCTGGATTTTGTAACCAACATTGCCCTGGCTTCACCTTGTATCTCATTCTGGGTCTGACTGGCAAAATGCTCGATAATGATCCGCGCCTTGGTTTCTATGGCGTGATCCTGCAGATCTACATAATTACCGAGTACCCTAACGGTTTTTTTCTTATCATATTCCTTATCCTCAATTTCACTTCGTTTTAAAAGCTTGTAATAGCGTTTAAAGCTCATGTAATTTAGAAGAACATCTTTTATAAAACCCTCCTTGATCGCCTGCTCCATTGTGTAGTGGTCAAAGGCATCTTTTTTCCCGTTTTTCAAGGTTCCGAAAAGCTGGATGGTTTTATCCTTAGGTGTGGCTGTAAAGGCAAACTGGGAAATATTGGGCTGCTGACCCTTTTTGCTGATCTCAGCAGTAATTATATCATCAACAGGTATTGGCTTATCTTCATCTTCTGCTGCTTCTTCCAAGCTTAAGGATTTGCGCATATGACGAGCAACTTCTCCGGACTGTGAACTGTGAGCTTCATCTATTAATATCGCATATTTTTTGTCAGGATAGTTTTGAACAGTATCTGATATTACCCGAAACTTTTGAATGGTAGTAATTATTATCCTTCTTCGACCCTCTATTTCATTTTTAAGATCCTGTGATGTTGCATTGTCTCCCAGATAAGCAATTAAGCCCGGCGTTTTATCCAGCTGACGAATATTCTCCTGAATTTGGGTATTAAGCAGCTTTCTATCGGTTACAACTAAAATAGAATCATACATCGCTTTTTCATCGGTGTAATTCCGGTAAAAATTAGCCAGTTTATAGGTAAGCCAGGTAATGGTATTGGATTTTCCGGAACCGGCCGAATGCTGTATTAAATAATTCTTCCCTGTACCATCCTGTTTTAAAACTTTGAGGCTCCGCAATACTGCTCTTCGCTGGTGAAATCGTGGGAACAACAGCTTTTTACTTTTTTGCTCTACCAACTTTTTAGCAACAGGATCATATATCTTTTTGGTATCGGTTTGAAGGCTGATAAAATTTTGAACTAAATCCATCACAGAGTCCTTTCTTAAAACATCTTCCCATAAATAGGCGGTTGCAAAACCATCAGGGTTATTATTTTTAAGGTCCTGATTAAAAGGCAAAAAGAAAGTGCTTTTTCCTTTAAGCTGGGTAGTCATAAAAACCTTTTCGGTACCCACGGCAAAATGCACAAGACAGCGCCGGAATTCCAGGAAGGTTTCTCCCTTAGGATCGCGGTCCTGCATATACTGTTTAATCGCATTATGATGATTCTGACCTGTGAGAGCGTTCTTAAGTTCTGCAGTTGCTACCGGAATCCCGTTGATAAAGAAAGCAAGGTCTATTGAATTTGTATTCTTTGTAGAATACTGTAACTGTCTTACAATGCTTAGCCGGTTCTTTTCATACCACACCTCGTGCTCGGGAGTTTTATTATTGGATGGTTGAAAGTAAGCCATCTTTAATTTTTGACCTCCTACACGTACCTCACCTCGTAATACCTTTAATGTTTTTTGCTGAATAAGATGTTTAGAAACTTCCTGGACTATCTTTTCATCTACACGATCTCCATATTGCAACTGAAGTTCTTTGTATATTTTAAGTTGGGTATCTTTAACAAAAGCCACTACTTCAGTTGGAATAACGCATAGCTTTTTATCATACAATTCCCGGGAAATTTGATAATATTCCCTAACACCACCTTCTTCCGGTTTTTTAGTAAGATAATCTACAATATGCTCTTCCAGATGAATTTCTTTTGTGCCTTTCGCTCCCATAAATTATACTGTTTCTTTAAGTCTTGGCTCCCATTGCCGAACATCGATCTTTCCAGTTACGGCTTCAGAAATAATTGATTGGCGAAACTGTTTTAATTTTTTTACTGAATGCTTTATCTGCCCTAATATTAAATCCAAATCTTTTAGTTCTTTGTCTAAATAACTAACAATCAACCCTTGTTCCTTCAAAGGTGGTATTGTAATAATGAGATGTTTTATTTTATCTATTGTTAGACGAGTTAAAGCAGCACCGGCAATCAGTGAAAACATTTGTGAAACATTAATCTCACTAATTAAAAAATATCTCAAATAATAGGAATCAATTAGTTCCTTATCTGGTTTTACTAACCCCAGAGATGATAAAATCACAAAGTCATTATTTTGCTCTACTACTCCAGCTCTGCCTATTGTTCCGTCCTTAGTAAGTAAAATGTCTCCTGAATCCGGTTGACATCCATTTCTTGTTAATTCTTCAAAATCCTCATCATTTATTTTTTTACAGTTTACTAAATCAATCTTTCCATCTGAATTCATATCCTTAACAGAAATATAATTCCTTCCTGAATATTGAGTTTTTGGTGAATGGTGAGAACCATCAGTAATTCTCAAGGAATACCTTTTTAAATAAGATAAATCCCACTTTTCAGGAATTTCTCCCAACCATTCCACCTCACTATCTTTCATTGGCGCATTAGGATTTAAACCTTTGGTTACCGCTTCATTGATAATCGCCTGGCGCTGCTCCTTTAGTTTCTCAATATGCAACTGCTTTTTTTCGATAATGGTATCAATCAAACCGGTTTGATGGTCGAGGTATAGTGCGATTTTGGTTTGTTCATCAATCGACGGGAGGCACAATGGAAAATTTAAAAACATAGGTTGCCTCAATGAATCAACTGTCGACTTTGCTGATAATTTTAATACCTCATGAATGAAATTTTCCTTTAGGAAATAATATAAAAATCGACCGTTAACACCATTAAAATTATAAAGCATATAAACTCTTTGATGATAATCGAATTTATCATCAATATGATGCCAAATCTTACAAATATCTCCATCGCCGGCAGTGAGAATCGCCTCTCCATCGAAAGAAAAGGAGTTAATTCGCTTAACGGACTGAGATCTCACAAAAAATGGATATTTACCTTCTTCTTCTTGATGAATTGTATCGCGATTACCTGTTGTAATATCACATACATATCTTAATCTTATCTTTTTCCAAAAAGTTGGAATTTCTCCCATCCACTCTAAACCTGAATCTTGGTATTCGTCATACTTTTTCATCATAAGAGTAAATCATTTAAAAGTCCGGCAATATCTTTTTCCAGTTCTACGATTTCAGCTTTAATTTCAGTCGCAGGTCTTAAGCCTTTATATTCATAGAAGTATTTGGTGAAGTTTATTTCATAACCAATACGCGTTTTATCAAAATCTATCCAGGCTTCCGGCACATGCGGTTTAATCTCTTTTTCCAAATATGCTTCCACATTGACATTTAGAGGCACATTCTCCTTATCGCGCTTTTTAGGATCTACTTTAGGATTCCCGTTTTTATCTTTTTCAACCTCACCTTTCTTATTTATTTTTGGCTGCTCTACGGTAAGCTGGTAAAAACCAAAATCTTCATTTTTGAAAATTTTTGAATATTCGTTCTCCTCAAAACTGGTATACATCTCCAGTAGGGCATTGATATGTTCAGGAGTTAATTCATTTCGCTTGTTTCCTAAACTTTTTCTGTTAGAACTGGCAAAAATATGACTGGTTTGTTCTTTCCCGTTCCTGTTTTTACCTCTAACTTCCTGAGCATTTCCGTTGATGAGTTGCACTGTCCCTTTGCGATGAGCCTGTTTTTTATTGGTTAAAAACCATAAAAAAGTATTAATCCCTGTGTTATAAAACATATCATTGGGCAAAGCCACGATACATTCCAACCAGTCATTTTCTATGATCCAGCGGCGAATGTCGCTTTCCCCAGAGCCTGCATCACCTGTAAAAAGTGGCGAACCATTAGTTACAACCCCAACCCGGCTGCCTTCCCGCTCCATTTTGGAGATCATATGCTGCAGGAACAATAGTTGCCCGTCTGAACTTCGAGGCGTTCCGGCATAAAATCTACCTGCAGGATTTAAGGCTTCATTTAAAATATATTTGGCATCCTTCTTCCAGGTTACCCCATAAGGCGGATTCGCCATGATATAATGGAAATGTTTTCCCTGGAAATGATCGTTGGTAAAGGAATTTCCGTGTTTGATATTATTGGCATCCTCCCCAGTAATAAGGGCTTCAGACTTCGCAATTGCATACGATTGCTCATTGAGTTCCTGACCGTATGTAATTAAACTTGGTTTATTCAGATTGTCTTTACATATCTTATCCAGTATATACTTTTTTCCAAGATTCACCATTCCACCGGTTCCACAGGCAGGATCGTAAATAGTCCTTATAATCCCGGAAGAACAAAGTTCGTCTTTTTCAGTCGCGAAGATGAAAGTGTTCATCAACTCAATAACATCACGTGGTGTGAAATGTTCCCCTGCGGTTTCGTTGGACTGCTCATTAGAGATCCTGATAAGTTCTTCAAATACATATCCCATCCCGTGATTATCAATATCTTCGGTATTTAAGTTGATCTTACAAATGGCATCGATCATCTCGTAAAGCAAGTTGTTTTTCACAAGTCGGGCCACGATCTTATCGAACTGAAAGCTTTCTAGGATTTCTAGTACTTCCGGATTAAAACCCTGCAGATAATTATTAAAGTTGATCTCTATATATTGAGGTTCATCTTTTAAAGTCTGGAGGGTATGTTGTGAAGTATTATAAAATTTTATTCCGCCTGCTGCCTTTCTTAGTATAGGCACCAACTTATCATCTGAAACCTTGCCAAGGAAATTCTTATAAGCTTGCCTTACCTTTTCATTGACCGGTCCAAGGATACAATCCAGTCGCCGAATAACAACAAATGGCAGCATCACATCTCCTATCTCATTCTTTTTGAAGGCATCCCTCAACACATCATCTGTGATTTGCCAGATAAAGCCTACATCTACTTTGGTTTTATTACTCATATAATTATTATGTCTTATATCCATTTGATTAACACTGCAAAGAAAAGAGTAATCTTTGCAGTAGATGTGCATAGATTGGAATTAATTTAATAATCGATTTTGGATAGTTATCTGTTCTTCTTTGCCATTGTATAGAAAATAATGATAATCATGCTGTCCTATATCAGTTAATTTAATTTCTGCATCATCCTTTATTTGTTTTAATCTTTTGATTAATTTCATAGCAGTCTTTTTATTAATCACTGAATCTCTTTTTACCAAAGAATGCATAACACCCGATAAATTAAAGTTGTTATCTGTCCTTACCTGGCTTTTGTCCTTTACGGCAAAAACAGAAAAGCCATGTTCTGCCTTACCTACGTGATAATTCATTAGCACTCTTCTTTCATGAGTGTACTCATAAACCGGTCGACTCGAATGAATAAAAAGTGTTTCAACAATTATCGGGTATTTTCTTAAAGCTGTAATCTCGTTGTTAACGGTTTCAATAACTTTTATTCTAAAAGGCGCTCTTTGGAATTTACTAGATAGTTCTATTACAATCAAAACATGATACGCAATTGCAAGGTCTTGAGGTAAAGTAGAATCTAAATATCTTTTTAAATTATCTATACCAACGTTCACATTTCTTTCCTCGTTAGAGAAAAAATTCCTGTCAATAAATATTACTGAATTTGATATTTCCTTTTTAAAAGAGTCCATCACTTTGCACCAACCTTCCTTACCACTTCTGTCGCATCTTATTCTATCCTCCGCCTGAAACTCTTCCTCTATTAAAAAATCATTGAAATTATCTTGTAAGGATCCTCCGGAAAAGACGGAAAGCCCATATTTTTCACTAATTCTTAAACAATCTTCCTCCTTCCGGTTTAACAAGAAAACTGCTCTCGGAAAATTTAAAATATGATCTTCGTTCTTCTGGAAATTCTGAAAAAATTCTTTTTTCGATAGAGGTCGACGGATTGCTTGATAAGCTTGTAAGGCTAAATAAACAGGGCTTTCATCATTTGATAATTCTTCTTCAATTTCATCCTCAGTTAAATCTAAAAAAATGTCAATATTCCCATTTATAATTTTATTCCAATTAGGAAAATTTTCATTTTCCCAAAAAACAATTTTTTCGAATGCATCTTTGTTTGAAATTATTGAGATCATTACCGGTCCTTTAATTTTGATTTTTTTAAAGTTTCCATGGTCAATTTGGCTGAGACATCGTAAAAACCTTCCCCGAAGTCTCGTTCAAATCTTCCCTGTTCAGTATAAACCATTTCATAAGGCACGTCATCCTTTTCAAAATAATATACTTTGAAAGGATTTCCTTGGTTTCCCCTGGAAAAAAAATTTCGTTCTAATCCCACCAATTGGGTCTTTCTAATAATATACTCCGAATGGGTTTCCAAAATGAATCTAATCTGATGTATTTCATAAGCCTCAAGAAACATATTTACAAGTTCAGATTGTAATTTTGGGTGAAGATTTGCTTCAGGCTCCTCAATTAAAATAATGGGGGTAGATTTTCTCCTACTGAATCTGTTTTTTTCTAAGCTATTTTGGTGGATTGTCAAGGCAATTCTAAGAATAATACTAAAAATTTGTCCCGCTCCAAATCCTTTATCAACCAAATTTATTGATTTTCCATTCTCCTTTATTTGTACTATTGAAGCCACCCCTTGAACCGGTACAATATTATAATCACTTCCAACATCAAAAGTTCCCATCCATTTCTTTATGAATTTGCCAGCTTCACTTCCTTTAGGAATAGGAGTTTGAGAATGGGCATTAATAATTTCATAGATATCAGTTGACGTTTCATCATTTACATAAAGTCTAATCTGATTGTTCCTATGTGGGCTTAAATGTTCTACGCGGAAATTCAGCGCTTCTTGTAAGATATCTCCAAGCATAACAGCTCGATGAAAATCCTGTCTGGAATCACTTAGACCGAGTTTTTTCTCATTCTCCCGAAAATATTTAGAAAAAGTAATACGAATTAATTTATCTATAGAAAAATCATCGCCTGAAAGTTTATCTAGTTCTATAGTTGGAGTGAATATTAGGTCATCACTTTCCTTTTCGTATTCCCTTATTTGCTTATTTACATGATTTAGTTTTTTACTTAAAAGTGCTATATTTTGATTAATGGAAATAAATTCAGGATCCATTTCAGGCAGTGACTTTTTTTCTATCTCCAATTTTTTAATTTCTTCAGAAAACGTTTTTTTTAAATCATTATGTTGATTCAAAAAGTAATCTCCCTCCTCTCCTTTACGTCTCCTTTCAAAAAAGGCGCTTTCGACATAGAATTGATATTCTTTTGGAGATTTTCGTTCCAAAGTTAATTTTGCCCCATCTCGTTTTCTTTGAAAGAATAACTTCTTAACACCACCCCTTAATAATTTTTGATTTTCCCAGGTGAGAGGCGTAAAAGAAACAAAAACCTCGTATCCTGCATGGCCAAATTCAAATTCCATGTCCAAATTATCTTCATCCTGATTATACCAGTTTACCGCATTAGAATAACTATCTATTTTGTGCTTCCTCCTATTCCTTCCATTGAAAGACAATTCAAGATGGTTGTTAGAATCTCCAAAATCGTCCAAAGCCATAATAGCTTTAAGAACACTAGATTTTCCTGAGTTATTAGTTCCTGTGAAAAAGGTAATAGGAGCTAAATCTAATTCCCATGTCCCCTGAATTTTTCGAAAGTTCTTTATCTTTATTCTTTCCATACTGCAAATCTCTTATACTCTTGTGCATTCTTTATGCATTCAATTTATATTTTGTAGAAAGGGCTAAAACCCTTGTTCCTATTCTTTCTCTAAATTCCTTTGGAGCAAGTACTTCCATTTTCTCTCCAAATTGGAATATCTGGCTCTCTAACTCATAATTTAAAATTAGTTCAAGAGAAATATCTACATAATTCTCCTGACGATCCTTCACTTTTTGAGAACCATGTAAAGGTTTTGTTTCGATATAAGGCCAAAGTGATTTTGCAACCCGCAAAAATATTTTTTCTATGGGTTGCTCCGGAAAGAAGGAAACCCCAAGTACATCTTCAAAGTATTCCTCAAAGTCTATTTCACAGATTTCAAATGGTAAATCTGTTTCTTCAACTGCCACAATCCGATCCAAAGCAATGTTTATTACATTATCATAAGAGGAATCCTTTCCATATAAGAACCATCGATTATTATATTCCTTTAGATGATATGGAGAGAATACCATCTCTACCGGCTCTGGATTTTTGAATGACTGGTATTTGATCCTTATCACCTTTTTATAAAGAATAGCGTTGAACAAAGGATCTATAAATTCAAGACCTTTTAAAAACTCATTGTTATCAAAACTAATGATGCCACCGGTATCCTCAGTAAAATTAAATGCCTGATCTAACT
>Ga0307486_1002334_pt1 | contig 13376 bp, 7 predicted proteins | sample CBIW02metaG_FD_203663 | JGI IMG/M metagenome (GOLD analysis project Ga0307486, IMG submission 203663) | Sea-ice brine microbial communities from Beaufort Sea near Barrow, Alaska, United States - CBIW 0.2 | ecosystem: Environmental > Aquatic > Marine > Coastal | place: USA: Alaska | collected... | reverse complement strand
GAGTTAAAGAGTATAGCGATCACCTATTTATTGGCTATACGACAGGCGTCATTCAGGGGGCATGACTTTTATCCAGGCTTAGTTACGGAACTCGGGAACCTGTACAACAGTGTTAAGGGAAATGTACTATAGGATCAACCTAGAGGCAGAATACCAATATGTTGTTCAGGGGCTGACTAACCCGTAGTAGTGATGAAGTTCCTGTAATGGGAATGGAGCAAAGGGGTTAGGTTATACAGTCACATAACATTTACCAACTTGAAAGAGGATGAGTTTATGAGATGAGACAAATTCAATAGCCTTCAAACAGGTTTTTACTTACCTTGGCCATTGAAAAGTATAACAAGAGCCGTATGATGGGAGACTATCACGTACGGTTCTGTGAGAGGCTTGGGGTGAAATTTCCCTTGTCTACTCGACACCGAGACCGTATGCCATTTGAAAAAGGAAAAGGTAGTCGCACATTAAGACATTTGCTTTTTGCCATCGCAAAATTTCCATCCTAAAAACCAAAAGAGCTTAATTTTTCCAACCGCTCAAAAAAACATAAAAATATACTACTTTTGATAAATACGTCAAAACAATTAGGACAATATGAAAACGTTTGGAGAATATATTCGAAAATCAAGAGAAAATATAGGATTACCTCTCAGGAAAGTTGCTGCTGCACTTGATATTGACACTTCTATACTGAGTAAGATTGAGAGAAATGAAAGACGAGCAACTATTGAAATGATTCCCATTCTAGCTGAATCTTTGGGTAAAACTGAAAAGGAGGTTGAATTGCAATATATTCAATCTGCAATAATTACTGACTTTGGAGAATTAAAATATTTGAAAGACGGATTAAAAGAAATAATTAAAACCCTATGAGCACTAAATTTTTCACAAATAAAGAGGAAAATACTCTTCTAAATAAGTTCAAAGGTGTTTTTGAGCATACTGAAGTTAATTCATTTGATGCTCTTGTCGGTTATTTTCGCTCATCAGGATATTTCAGAATTAGAGAATATTTAAAAGCAGTTGATAAAATCAGAATTCTTGTTGGAATTGATGTTGACCATCTTATTAGCGAAGCTGCAAGAAAAGGACTAGAATTTAACTTTAACTCTAACGTAACTAGAGAAGAATTCGTTAGAGATTTAAGAAATGACATTGAAAAATGTGATTATTCAAAAAATGTAGAAGATGGTATAATTCAATTTGTTGATGATATTACAAAAGGGAGAATAGAAATAAAGGCTCATCCTGATAAAAATATTCACGCTAAAATTTATATTTTCAGACCAAAACAATGGAATGAACATAATTCGGGAAGAGTAATTACTGGTTCTTCAAATCTATCAATTTCGGGAATTGAAAAGAATTTTGAATTCAATGTTCTACTACCATATTATGATGATGTTGCTTTTGCTACTAAAACATTTGAAGATTTATGGAAGGAAGCAATAGAGATTTTACCAGATACTGTTCAGAAAGTGAAAAACACTAGTCATTTAAGTGAAGAATTTACTCCTTTTGAAATTTACATTAAACTGCTTATTGAGTATTTTGGGAAATCCATTGAATATGATCCTGAATCAATTACTGACCTACCTAAAGGATATAAAAAGCTTGCATATCAAATTGATGCTGTAAATGATGGCTATTTCAAATTATTAAAACATTCTGGATTTATTTTAGCTGATGTTGTAGGATTAGGTAAAACAATAATTGCGACAATAATTGCAAAGAAGTTTTATTTCGCAAATGGATACCGAACTAAAACTTTAATCATATATCCTCCAGCAGTTGAAAAAAATTGGCGAAAAACTATACGTGATTTTGAAGTTCCAAATATTGATTTTATTACTAATGGCTCTCTGCACAAAATAAAGCATCCTGAGGATTACGATTTAATAATTGTTGATGAAGCACACAAATTTCGATCTGATGAATCAGAAATGTTTCATCAATTACAAAAACTTTGTAAGACAAAAAGAAAAAGAAAAGGCAACGATTTGTCAGACAAGAAAAAAGTAATTCTAGTTACAGCAACACCACTTAACAATAGGCCAGAAGATATTAGAAATCAATTATACTTATTTCAAGATTCTAAACAATCGACTCTTGAAGTTGGTAATTTGCAACACTTTTTCAGACCTCTTATTGACAAATATGCTAAAATAAAAAAAGAAAGAGACCACGTTAAAATAGCGCAAGGTGTGAAGGAGATTTATGAAGAAATCCGTAATAAAATATTAGAGCCAATAATTGTTCGAAGAACTAGAACCGATATAAAAAACACTCCTAGTTATCTTGAAGATATTAAAGAACAAGGTGTAACATTCCCTGAAATAGTGCCTCCAAAACAAATTCTGTATCAATTGTCGAAAGAGGTGAGTGAACTTTATGACCAAACTATAAAAACTGTTAAGGACAGTAAAAATGGATTGAGTTATTATCGCTATCAAGCTATAAAGTTTATGAGTGATGATGCTAAAAAACAATATAAGAAGGCAACAGGTGTTGACCCTAGTCAGGCAGACAGAATTTCAGAGCAATTGGCAGTAATTATGAAAGTATTGCTCGTAAAAAGGATCGATAGCTCATTTCATGCTTTTAAGATGAGTTTAAAAAGGTTCTACGATGCCAACAGAGCTATGCTCAAAATGATTGACAATGGTAAAATCTATATTGCTCCTAAGTTAGGTGTAAGTGAATATATACTCAATGATAATGAAGATGAGTTAGATGAATTATTATTAAACTCTGATGATCCATCAAAAATACAAGCCTTTAATATTGAGGAGTTTTCTGAAGAATTTATTCAAGGTATTAGACATGATGATTTAATTCTTGAACAACTTGTTGAGAAATGGAGGGCAATTAACTCATACGACCCTAAATATGAGACATTTATTGATAAATTAAAAACGGAATTTTTCAATAATGATATTAATAAGCTAAAGAAGTTAGTAGTATTCTCTGAATCAAAAGAAACCACACAATATTTGGCTGAAAGATTAAAAAATGATGGGTTTTCAAAAATACTTAGTGTTGATTCGTCTAACTCCAAGGATTTAACAGATGTCATAGGTGAAAACTTTGATGCCAATCACCCTATTGCAGAAACTAAAAATGACTATGATATTGTAATAACAACAGAAGTGTTGGCAGAAGGTGTAAATCTGCATCGTTCAAACATTATTATAAATTATGATATCCCTTGGAATGCTACAAAGTTAATGCAAAGAATTGGGCGTGTAAATAGAATTGGAACTACAGCAAAATTTATTTATATATATAACTTCTTCCCTACTGAACAAGCTGATAATGAAATTGAACTAAACAAAAAGGCTTATATGAAACTACAGGCCTTTCACTCAGCGTTAGGGGAAGACAGTCAAATTTATTCTACAAATGAGGAATATGATTCTTATGGCCTTTTTGAACAATTGCCAGAAGAAGAGAAAGATGAACGATTGGAATATTTAAACTACTTGCGAAAATTCAGAGAGGAACATCCTGATAAATATCAATACATTAAGAATAAAATTCCACGCAGAGCTAGATGCGGTAGAAATAACAAAGCTGTTAAAGGACAGACAATTTCATATATAAAAAACAAAAAACGTGATGCCTATTATTTAATACATATTGATAATTCTATTGAGGAATTAACTTTTGTGGAAGCAGCTCGCCTTTTTAAAGCAGAATTCACCGAACGTGCTACAAACCTGCCTAAGTTTCACTACTACCAAATTAATATTGCATTAAATTCTTTTATAGAAGACCAAAGCCTTTTAAGCCTAGGAACAAAGGCAAGTGTGAAATTAGGTCCAAACGAAAAGCGTTCTATTGCAGTGCTTAAAAATGCCATACAACAAGAATTCGCATCAGAAAACGAAAAAGAATTACTCGAAGAAGCTAAGAAAGCAGTTGAAATCGGTCGCTTTCAGAAACTTCCTCGCGAAATCAACAAACTAAAAAAACTAAGTATTATTAGAAAAATGAAACGGATAGAAGAATTCAATGAACTCATGAAAATAATTAATTCTTATCCCCTTGAAGAAATCAAAGAGGAATTATTTGATGTTGAGCCGAATAAAAGGCTTAAAAATCCAATAAATGCAAAAACTCAGATCATTATTTCAGAATCTTTTACTTCTTAAATATTAATATATGAACAGAAATACATTATATAATATATTTAAAACTCCATACCAAAGTATTATATGGAAAGGTTTTCTAAAAGAATTGTTTAGAGACATTTCGAGTAGTTATTTTGAAACTCCTATTGATTTAAAAGATGAAACTCTCGTTAAACATAAGGATGTTGAACATATATGGGAATTTGGAGATATTACTTTATCAGATGGTAGGATTATTAAATTTTATGAAGTAGAATTAAAAGAAAACCAAGAAGTAACAAAGAATCGAGTTAGTTTAAGAAACATTATTTCTGGAGAAATTGGATTTGGTTATATAGATGGGGCAATTGTTACTTATTACAATAAAAAGGCTTCTGATTGGCGTTTTACATTCATCTCAAAATCTCTGTATTGGGATACTAATAATAACGAAGTTAAAACTGAAACTCATCCAAAAAGATATACATACCTACTGGGTCAAAACGAGAACGTAAAAACTGCTTTAAATCAGTTTGAATGTCTATTTAAACAAATCAAAACAAGAGGAATTGACCTTGAAGGTCTCTTAAAAGCATTTTCGGTAGAAAAATTATCAAAAGAGTTCTATGATGGTTATTTTCAGCAATACGAAACCTTTGTTGGTTATATTGTTGATAATCCAAAAGCATTTAATCACTTTTTAAACCAAATATCATCAAGTAATTCTACTGAGGACAAACACAAAAAAGCGGAACATTTAGTAAGCGATTTTGTCAAGAAACTTTTAGGACGTATTGTGTTCTTGTTTTTTCTTCAAAAGAAGGGTTGGATGGGTGTTCCACTTGATGAAAATTGGGGGAATGGGCAACTTGATTTCATATTCCGATTGTTTGAAGAATTCCCCGATAAAAATGATTTTTACAAAAATGCTTTAGCACCATTATTTTTTAGAACCCTTAATGTTGATCGTTCAGCTAACAATGATATTTTTTCAGTTACAAATACACGTATTCCATATTTGAATGGTGGTTTGTTTGAGAAAGACAAAACAGAACCTGAAAATATTCAATTTGAACCTCAAAGATTTATTGACCTACTTGCGTTTTTTAGCCAATATAATTTTACTGTAGATGAAAGCAGTCCAGATGACCAGGATATTGGTGTTGATCCTGAAATGCTAGGGTATATTTTTGAGAATCTACTTGAAGATAATAAAGACAAAGGAGCATTCTACACACCTAAAGAGATTGTGCATTATATGACACAAGAATCTTTAATTGAATATTTACAAACGCATTTAAAGAATACTTCAAAAGAGGATTTAACAATCTTTGTAAAGCAAAAGAGACAGGGTAAACTTAACGAAAATGACCTTGAAGAAATAAATTCATTATTAAACAAGCTTAAAATATTAGATCCTGCTATTGGTTCTGGTGCTTTCCCAATGGGTTTGTTGCACGAAATATTTGCTCTAAAAGGGTTGATAGCTTTTGAGCAAGGATATGAAGCTTGGAGTCCTGCAAGAGTCAAGGAACGTATAATAGAAAACTCAATATACGGTGTAGATATAGAAGAGGGTGCTGTAGATATTGCAAGACTGCGGTTTTGGCTTTCTCTTATTGTTGATGAGCCTACTCCACGCCCTTTGCCAAACCTTGATTACAAAATCATTTGTGGCAATTCACTTATTAGTAGATATAGTTTAGATACTCCAATTAAGGAAGTTTTTAAAGAATTCAATAAAGAACGTAGCGAAGAAGAAAAAGTTGATCTTGGGAAATACAAGGAGTTGGTTAATGATTATATGCACGAAGCTAACCACGATAAAAAGGAAAAGTTTAAACAACTAATTGAGGATGTAAAAAACGCTTTTAAAACTTTCTTTACTGGCAAAGAGTTAAAAACACTAAGAGATAAACAAGGTGAATTACATTTATATGATAGCAATAATTTATTTGGAAATAATAAAAGTACTGCCGAAAAAGAAAGAATAAAAAAGCTCAAAACAGAAATAGTTAAATTAGAAAAAGAAAAAAAAGAACGCGAAGAAGCCAAACTTTTTCAAAATGCAATTGAATGGCGTTTTGAGTTTCCAAACCTGTTAGAAGCTGATGGAAATTTTGGTGGTTTTGATATTGTCATAGGTAATCCACCTTATATCAGTGCGAACAACCTTAAGAGGCAATTAGGGAAAACAAATTATGAACACCTTAAATCATTATTCACCACATCAAAAGGCACAATTGATATTTATATTTTATTCTTTGAATTAAGCATAAAACTTCTTAAAGATAATGGAGTTTTGACTTTCATTACACCAAATAGATATCTTTCCGTAAGCTATGGAAAAGCACTTCGTGAGTATTTTTATGTTAACACAAATATTCAATCAATTGCAGATTTCTCTAGTGTTAAGGTGTTTAGAAATGCGAGCACGTATCCAATTGTGACTATCCTTCAAAAGAATATTAATAAGCAAGATTCAGATATAGTCATTCGTAAATACAAAAATCTAAGAGAGCAACCTCATAAGTGGTTAGCACCTGCAAATGACTTGACATTACTGCCTGATTATTTATGGGGTTTCTTAATTAATGATAAAATTGAAACTGTAAAAAAAATATTAAAACAGAGTGTTAGATTCGAAAATGCAGGTAAAATTAATGCAACATCAACAGCTAAAGAAGCAGATCAAATTCACGAGCTAATTAATGATACAAACGGCTTGAAATTAATAAATACGGGTACAATTGATAGATATTCTAATACTTGGGGGAAAGAAAAACTTACGGATAAAGGAGAGAGATATTTAACCCCAAGAATTGATATTAAATCTCCAATAGTAAGTTCGAATAGAACAGCACTTTATGGATCTGCAAAATTAATTATTGCAAAAATTGCTCTTAGAGCTGAAGTATTTTATGATAAGGATGGAGACTTTGCCTCAATAAATACAAATTGCATTCACAGTTTTAATAAAGAGTTTTTACCTGAATACATTTTAGCTTGGCTTAACTCGAAGCTTTATAACTATATGTTTGAATGTTTCTTTGATGGCCTAAGAATGTCAGGAGGATTTTTGCTGTTTTCTGCACCAAATATTCGCAATACTTATATCAAACAAGCGGACAAAGATGTTCAACAAACTTTCAAAATACTAAGTGACTATATTTCAGCAATATTCTCCTTTAATAGCTCAATCAATGATTATGTGCCCAATCAGCATATTATTGAAACATTTGATGAAGTTTTAGACGCAATGTTTTACGAATTGTTTTTTAAATCCGAGTTTGAACAAACAGGCATTTTTTTTACGAAATATGCCAGAAGAGATTTTCAATCGATTGAAGGTAAGTCACCCAAAGAACAAAAAGAGATTATTCATAATGCTTATCAAAAACTAAGAGAAAAAGAAAATGAAATCAGGAATAACCTTAAAGAAATGAAGATTGAACTTCGAGATTTACTAATGCCTATAATTACCGTGTGATATGCAAAAGATAAAATCAATAACCCTTCGGAATTTTAAATTTTTCTACGGTACAGAAACAGAATACAAGCATAATAAAATTGAGTTAAACGAAAATAACTTGCTTTTATTCGGTGAGAATGGTAGTGGTAAAAGTTCTATCTATTGGGCTTTGTACACTTTTTTACAAAGTTGCTTAAAAAGTGATAATAAAAAAATAGAAAAGTATTTTATCAAGAACGGAACTCAAAGCTTAAGAAATCGTTATGCAAAAGACACGGATGAATCTGCAATTGCAATTGAGTTTGTTAGCGAAGACGCTACAATTACACAAAAGGTTATTTCGGATGGTCCCATTAATACCAAAAGTGGTACGCTGATTAAAAAAACACTCAACGCTAGTGATTTTATAAACTATAAATACCTGTCAAAACTATATAATTTTAGAAATAGTGAGCCCATAGATTTGTTTCCATTATTTGTAAAAGACCTTTTAATGTTTATCGACTTTGGAGAGGAATTTACATTGCATAATGGTCAACTTTCAGGTACAACCAACGCAGCAGATTGGTGGGGTTTTATTTCAGGCCCTATTTCAGATTTACCCAAAAACAAAAACACCATAAGTGTAAGCTCAGTTGAATATAAAAGATACAAAAACACAACTATCCCTCGTTTTGTAGAGCTATTAAAAACCTATCTGTTAAAAATAACTGAATCCGCAAACAAATATTTAACAACTGAGTTCGGTGAGCCATTTACGTTAAATTTTGACACAGAAAATATAAAAGCTGATTTTAATAAAAGTACCAGCACCACCAAAAGAATAAAAGACGGTAAATTACATAAGCCTAAGATTAAATTAACAGCCAAATTAATAGACCCTAAATTAGTAGAAGAAAAACAAATAATTCATAATCCACACACATTTTTAAATGAAGCGAAATTAACAGCAATTGCGTTAGCAATTAGGTTCGCTATGCTTGATGAAAGAGGTTCTTTTCGAGATGCAGGTAGTGTTTTAGTTTTAGACGACTTATTACTTAGTTTGGATATGAGCCACAGGAACATTGTTTTGGATATCATTTTAAAAAAGGAATCGAAACATCAGATTTTAATCCTAACGCACGATAAGTTCTTTTTTCAAATGGCTAGGAATAAAATAAAACATTATAAACAAAGTAATTGGGAATATATCGAGATGTACACTCACAAAAATAATGATATTCCTTTACCATTAATTTATAAATCCGAATCCTATCTTGGAAAAGCGATTCATTATCTTACTGAAAACGAATACGAAATCGCAGGTAATTTTCTCCGCAAAGAATCTGAGAATTTCTTAAAAGAAATACTTTCTAAAAAGTACAAGTTAAATGATGAAGGAAAACTAAAAGCATTGGGTAATTTATTGACAGAATCAGTTGTGTTTTCTGAAAGCAATGGATTAAACAAAGAACTATTTGAAAAGCTCAATTCACATCGTGAATTTGTTTTAAATCCTGCAAGTCACGATAGTTATGATGTTCCTAAATTTTACAGCGAATTATCTAGTTGTATTGATACACTTACCGAACTACGGAAAATCGAAATTCGTAAAGACGTTTTGAAAAAAGGAGAAGAATTAGAGTTTGCACTCAAAACAGAAGACGGAGCATCTTGGCGTTATGAAATTAAATTAGGAGATAATATTGCCTACATAAAAGAACCTGATAAAAACGGAACTCTAACTAAAGTCAATGTTAATTTTAGAATTTACAAAGATGGTACTGAGCAAGTTGAAGACGGTAAGAATGAGCGAGATTGGAGACACGATTTTGTGAATTTAAAAACCATCTATGATAATTGGTATGGAAAATCGGACAAAATTGGTGAAGAAAATTATCTGAATGGAATAATTTATACAGAGAGTAAAGATTCTATAAATTCCAAAATAACGTAAACTATGAAACTGAAAACAGGCCACACACAGCCAAGCACATTTATAATTCGCAATAGCTAACGCTTGACCTAAAATTGCAAAAGAGCTTTCAAGTCTCTGCCCAAAAAAAGAAAAATGTTCAAAAATACCCTACCACACGAGTAGATATTGAAAATGAAAAGTAAAGCTACCTTACGGGATCGCTACGGCAACATACACGGAGCGTTAGCAACAACTGTGAAAGGTTTTGTAGAGGAAACCGATAATAATGAAACTTTTTCCGTTAATGGAAATTCCTTGCAGAAATAAGCAATAAATCAACCATTGACAGCATTAAGGAAATTATACCGTTGCTTCTACCAGTTTACGTAATTTGTAAATGCTTTTAGAAAATATTTTGCCTTAGTATGGGTAAATAAAATATTGAAGATAAAATTGAAAAATTTTAAACCTGGTAATATGGAACTATTTAAAATAGAAAACAATAAAATTGAAACAGTTGAGCTTAAGCCTTTCAAATTGGAAAGGGATATTCAAAATCTTGTGGAGGGAAATACCCTGGAGCTGTTTCAACTGGAATTTGTGCGTTCAGAATTTACCGTGGGGAAATATCGCATAGACACTTTGTGCTATGATCCGGAAACCAATGCTTTTGTTATTATAGAATACAAAAAAGGAAATAGCTACTCTGTAATAGATCAAGGTTACACCTATCTTCAATTGTTGCTAAACAACAAATCAGATTTTATATTAACCTTGTCTCAGGAAAAGAACAAGATCTATCGTACAGAGGATATGGATTGGAGTCAGTCGCGCATCATCTTTATTTCACCGTCCTTTAATTCTTACCAAAAGGATAGTGTAAATTTTAAAAATATTCCCTTCGAACTTTATGAGATTAAGAGGTTTGAAAATGACACCTTTATTTTAAATAAACATGAAACCAGCTCTAAAGAAAATATAGACTCTCTTTCCAATGCAAAAACAAGTTCTGTTATAAGTGAGGTAAGTAAAGAAGTAAAGGTTTTTGATGAAGAACATCATACTTCTAAATTAGAAGGAGCATTTAAGGATAAATGGGAGCAACTCAGGGAACAACTTCTAGAACTGGATGATATAGAACTTGATCCCAAAAAAACGTACATCAATGTAAAGGTTAATAATAAAACTGTGGCCTTTTTGAATTTCAGAAAATCCAGTATTTCAATTGAAATACAAAGAGGAAATTTAAATACTGACGGCACTACTTCTAAAAACTTTTTCAACTTTGATGACCCGAAGAATTTAGCAGAGGAACGCTCGTGGGAATGGAAAAGTGGCGTAAAAGGCAATGTTTATGTAATCAAGTTTGACTTGAAAACCGATATAGATTATACCATGTTTTTATTAAAACAAAAATATAAGAGCTTAAATAAAAACTCTTAAGGAATCTTAATTGGTATTACTTCTTCTTTTTATAAAGTTCATATATTCCTTTTTGACATATTCCCTGGTTGGCTCCCATAAAGTAATGCGCGAACCAATTTCTGTAAAAACCTTGGCGTGATTTCTTTCCCCAAAAGACTTCATTTGAATATAATTCTTCTTAAAAGTCTCTAAGGATCGGCAAGAGGTTTCTAATTTATAATAAGACACGGAATTATTGTCTCCCAAAAGCTCCATATAGGCAAGAAGTATTTTTGTATTGATTTGGTTTGGGTTTTTGAACCATCTGGGAACCCTCTTTTGAACTTTTAAGATTTCATCAATTTTTTCATCCTCAACGATATAATTAATTTTAGGTTCTGGAATCTCAATTCCCGGTTCATCATCCAAAATCTCATTTTCATTATTTAGTATCAAAAATGAAGTTTCATTTAGGACCTCTTCTATAGTTCGTTGGCTATAGTATTTAGCCAAATTATTTTTAACAAGAATCTTTAATTTTTTCTCAAATTTTGGGGATGTAATTTCATTTATTAAATCTTCAACAGAGGAAGATTTTTCATTGTTTTGAAATTTTGCTTTCAGAAGTTGTGAAAACTTTCCAAATTTGAGGTTTTCATAATTTAAAAATGAAGGTGATTTCATAATTAGATGGATTAGTTTGCAGACAACAACTTTCTAAACAGCAAAGTTTTATATAACCTAATTTAAGAAAATAATTTGAGCTGTAGCATATTAATTTATGACGTTTTAACCAAGCTCCTTGTTTCAAAATGATATTAAATTACCATTGACTCTAAAAACACTGTAATAACCTTTCAACCGATACGGTTACGATAATTCAATTGAAACCTTAAAAGCAGTTGCGCCATCCTTTTAAAATACCTTTGCGACCGTTGCAATGGCCGTTTTTACTAGGTTTACATCTATTAGTAGAAAAGGTGTTGTTGTAGCCATTGCAGAGCCGTTGTCTCACCGTTGCAGTAGCCATTGGAAAGCAGTTGCTTCACTGTTGCAGTAACCTTTAAACTCGAATTTACTTTAATGTACGCTGTAAATAAGCACTTTAAAAAAATTTTTTTTAAAATGGATGCCGTTGCAACGGTTGCAGCTAATTATTAATGTATTGATAATATAATAAAGTTTGAATCACTTAGAAAACTGCCGGAAAAAATCTTCCAAATCGTTATTATAAATACCTTCCTTTTTCAATTGCAGATCGGTTTTCCCTTCGGTCATATCCCAAATATTTACCTTAATTTTTTTTGAGTGAAGTAAAGGCAATTTTTTATATGCTATCGAAACTGCATTTTCACTAATATCCGGAATGAGTAAAACTTTATGACCGATTAGACATTCAATCTTATCTTCGGTTAAACCGTTAATTCCTCCATAGGCCAACCATACATACTGTGGCAGTAATATTTCACCCACTATGGCTGTCTTTTCACTTTCAACAAGAATAACAGTCCTGGAGCCCATATAAGAATTACAGAGCAAATGAGCTCCAAACAAACAGGCAAAATAACCATCTCCATTTTTATAAGGAACTTTAAACTTATTAGTCCTTTTTCCCTGGTCATTATAATATGAAATTTTTGCTTTTTGAACCCGGGAATTTTGATTGATAAGCCAGAAAATAGTGCCACCATCCTTGGTTGTTCCTATTGCATAGGTTTCTTTTACACTATCTACCAATTCCTTCGGGAAATTTTTTCTTAAGTATTGCAATAAATAATTTTCCGGTTGTATTTGATAATACCTCCAGATGACTGATTCAGGTATATATTTTTGATCGGAATGATTCTTCCCCTGACTTGCATTTTCGGATGAGGGTAGGGTAGAGGTGGTAACCACACCATTATCCCAGGAATTGGTAGTTTCATTCCACTGATATTCTTCTCCTTTTTCATCCTTGTATAATGCAGGTGGGGCAGTGGTTTCCCCGCAGGAATGGCAATACCCATAGCACTCTTCAAAGCCTTCATAATTCACGAATTTTCCATCTGTATTTGCTTTATGACAACATGGGGTAATTAGTTTAAAATTTCTCTTTTTGCTGAATTTGAGTGCTCTTTCTACTTTGGTAAGCATATTTATTAGTTAGTGCAACGTGCAACTTGCAATTACCCGTTATTGTTGTTGTAATTTACTGATTATTAGTTATATGAAAGGTATTTTAGGCCTGATTGCGGGTTGCAGGTTGCATCGTCAATTTTATTTTTTTCATTTGTCTGCAAATCGTTGCTTTATCTACTCCCAGGACATTGGCAATCGCAACTTGTGTAGCATTATTTTTTATTCCTACTTTAATTATACTTTCGGTGCTGACTTTATCCTGCTTTTTACCATTGAGTTGACTAATTATGATTTTGTAATTCGTGAAATAAAAATCACAAATTAATATTGCCTCTTCTACAGTTTGGACATCAACTTTTATTCGATAATT
>Ga0307486_1002333_pt1 | contig 13376 bp, 10 predicted proteins | sample CBIW02metaG_FD_203663 | JGI IMG/M metagenome (GOLD analysis project Ga0307486, IMG submission 203663) | Sea-ice brine microbial communities from Beaufort Sea near Barrow, Alaska, United States - CBIW 0.2 | ecosystem: Environmental > Aquatic > Marine > Coastal | place: USA: Alaska | collected... | reverse complement strand
ACGCCAACCTCCACACCGTGGTCGGCAAGGCGTCGTTCGGCGACGAGAAGTTGCTCGAGAACTACAAGACCATCGTGGACGAAATTGTTCGCGTGAAGCCTTCCGCCTCGAAGGGCAAGTACATCCTCAAGGCTGCGCTCTCCGCGACCACCGGCCCCGGAATCCTCGTGGATCCGCTGGCCAAGGTCGCCGAGTAAGGCTGCACTAGAGACGCACTCGTGCGACACCTGGTGATCTGGGGCTGAGCGCAGAGAGCACGTGGCGCGCGCGCCCTTAACCCTCCGGCGCGAGTGTTACCCGGCCCGGTTCCCCGCAAGGGGAGCCGGGCCTTCTTGGTCTCCACCGTGCGCATTACGTATTTGCACGTGCTCGCTAACGGAAATCGATTTCAACCACATGGGTGTGTTGCAGTGCTTGCCCCCCGCGCCTAGCATATCGGCGCCTCAATACCGCCGCCCTTAGACCGAAAAGTCACGTTTTGGCTACTGTCTGACTCTTGAACTTGACGATGAAATCGATTTCTGGTTTAGTGAAGCAGGTACCGAGAAAGCGAGAGGAGGGGTGAAACATCATGTTGTCACAACGTAGTGACGGGAACGCGGCGAACAGGGAGATGTTTGCAGGTATCGTAGCGGCAACTTTTACTGAGATGCGTTCACCCCGGTCCGGAATCAGCGACGAAGCGTTGGGAAGTCGATTGCCTCTCACCATGTGCTCGGCGCGACTGGCGGCCACTGGGGCCGTGAATCAGACAGGAGACATAAGATGACGACCAAATTCAACCGCTGGCGCAACGCGGGCGTGATTGTGACGATGTCAGCATTGACGCTGACAATGGCGGCATGTTCGGGTTCGGACGCTGAGCCGGATGCCTCCGGTGGGGGCACGGCTGTGGCTTCAGGGGATGGCACCAGTGGCGAGGTCACCTTCGCGTACCTGGGTGACGCGAGCCAGCAAGATGCGTTCGAAGCAATGTTCAGCGTGTTCAACGAGCAGTACCCCGACATCAAACTCAACGCTCAGGGTATTCCCAGCGGTGACTGGGCGACGTTCTCCAACACGGTGGCGACTCGGCTCGCCGGAGGCGAGAAGATAGATATCATCCAGATCGCCACTGAAGGTCAGCGACTGTTCGCATCCAAGGGACTGCTCGAGCCTCTCGAGCCCTACTTTGAGCGCGACCAGGAATTCGTGGACGACTACTTTGACGACATCAGTCCCAGGCTGGCCCAATTCAACGAAACCTACGCCTCGGACCCCGACGGCAACGTCGTCTTCGTTCCCGGTGGCTTCAATACCGTGGGCATGTACCTCAACAAGCAAGTCTTTGATGAGTCGGGCGTAGAGATTCCTGCCGACGGCAACTGGACCTGGGACGAGTTCGTCGAGGCCGGCGAAACCATTAAGGCCAAGACAGGCGCCTACCTGGTGTCATCGGACGCACCCAGCGGTTACTTCACAGGAGTGATGCCATGGCTCACCACCAACGGTGCGTCGACGTTCGACGACACTTGGACGACCCCCACGTTCGACTCGCCTGCCGCAGTCGAGGCAGCAGAGTTCGCTCGAAGCCTGGTCGAGATGGGTCTCAGCCCAGAGCCGGGCGGTCAGTTCGACATGTATACCCAGTTTGCGCAGGGCAACCTGGCCGTGATCCAGGGTGGCCGCTGGCCGACCATCAACCTGCGCGAGGTCGACATGGTGGATAGTACTGTGTTCGTCCAAACTCCCACGAATGTCTCGAACGGCAGCCCCGTCGGTTGGGACGCGTGGAACATTACCAAGGAGTCCGAGAACAAGGAAGCGGCGTGGACGTTCATCAAGTTCCTGATGTCGACTGAAGCTGGCGAGTACTTCGCCACCGTCGGCGGAACTATCGTTCCCGCACGTGAATCTGTAGCAGCATCGGCCGCATTCACCGACAACGCGCCCGAGTTCAGTACTCGCTTGAGTGAGGCAATGGACTTCGCTACGGCGATCCCATCGCCCGATCGTGGTGCCGAGGTGCAGAAGGTCATTGAAGAGGCGTGGCTCACCATCCTCACCGGCAACGGCGATGCCCAGGAAACCCTGTCCAAGGCACAACAGGAGCTGACCGCTCTTGTCAACGATTAGTCACAAGGAGGTGCGGCGCCCCGGGCAAGTAGCCCGGCGGCGTCGCACCGCGCTGACAGGATGGATGTTCCTGTCGCCGGCGATGGTCGTGTTCTTGACCTTCGTGGCGGGACCCTTCGTGTACGCCTTCGGACTGGCACTGTACGACTGGGACCTGCTCACCCCCGCGGAGTTCATTGGGCTCAACAACTTCGTGGAGCTGTTCCAAGACCCTGAGTTGCCACGCGTGCTACTCAATACCTTTGTGTTCGCCTTTGCGTCCATCGTGACGCACCTGGTCTTTGGTTTGTTGTTGGCCCTCGGAGTGGACCAGCTCATCAGCCGCAGTCTCAGCTACTTTGTACGGGTCTCCATCTTCTTCCCCTTCCTCGTCTCCTGGGCGGCCGTGTCGCTGCTGTGGAAGTACGTGCTGGATCCGAGCTTTGGGTACTTCGCGTACTACTTGGGACTGATCGGCATTGAGACACCGAACTTCTTCTCCGATCCTGCCTGGGCGCTACCGGCCATTATCTTCATTGACCTCTGGCGCACGCTCGGCTTTACCTTCATCATCTTGTTAGCCGGACTGCAGACCGTCCCACGCGAACTCCTCGAGGCCGCACGCACCGACGGTGCGAATGCATGGCAGACACTATGGAATGTCACCATCCCGATGATGTCGCCCATCCTGTTCTTTGCGACCATCATCACGTTTATTGGCGCGTTCCAGATCTTTGATCCGATTCAGATCATCACCAAGGGTGGGCCGAACAACTCGACCACCACCATGGTGATGTACCTGTACGAAAAGGGCTTCCAAGCCTTCGACATGGGATATGCGTCCGCTGTCGCAATCCTTGTGTTCATCATCATCATGGGAGTCACGCTGCTCCAGTTTTGGGGCCGACGGAAGTGGGTGCATGAAGCATGACGCAACCAGGTAAGAGCGATTCCCAGCATGCTGCAGACGATCTGTTGACACGAGTGGAATCCCGGCGCCGAGATCACACAGGTCGTCGCGGAAAGATCGCCATCAACCTTGTCCTTGGTGCAGTTGGAGTGTTTATGATCTCTCCACTCGTCTGGATGATCAGCCAGAGTCTCTCGGAGACTGAGGATGCCTTTTCGATCCCACCGCGGTGGATTCCCTACCCGGTGACGTTCGAAAATATTGTGGCGGTGTTCGACTACATGCCGTTTGGCCAGCAGTTCTTGAACTCGCTGATGCTCGCGGTAGGGGTCACAGTAGGGTCACTTTTCTTTTCAACGCTTGCGGCGTATGCCTTCTCGCGGATCTCGTTCAGGGGATCACGACCCATGTTTGTGGTAATGCTGTCAGCACTAATGGTGCCGCCGCAACTACTCATAATCCCGATCTTCATCATGATGCGTCAGCTCCACTTGGTGGATACTCTGTGGGCTCTACTGCTGCCTGCACTCATCAATGTGTTTCAGATATTCTTCCTGACTCAATACTTCAACTCGATCCCTCGAGAAATGGACGAGGCAGCAACTTTAGACGGCGCAGGACACCCGTTCATTCTCTTCAAGATGCTCGTGCCACTTGCTGGCCCGGCGCTGTCCGCGCTCGCGATCCTGAGCTTCGAGGCGTCCTGGAACAATTACTTTGCTCCGCTGATCTTCCTCTCCAGTCCAGAGAACATGACACTCCCATTAGGGCTTGTGGTGCTTCAGAACGGATTTGGTCAGGCGCCCGCGTCCGTGGTGTTCGCGGCAATCACGCTTGTCGTGCTACCGGTGCTCGCGGTGTTTGTGGCGTTCCAGCGTCAATTCGTCGCGTCGATTGCGACGACGGGATTGAAGGGCTAACGATGTCAACGGCGCAGTACAAAGCAGGCGACGGGGACGCTAATAGGGTGGCGGCACAATTGCCTCGGATTACGTGGCGACTGCTCCCGACACTCCTTGGCGCAGGGATCCTTGGCGCGTTCGTGACATTCATCTTGCTCTGGCTTACCGGATTGGGTGTGGTGACGGTGGCACTGTACGGCGTCCTCGTCGTCGGCCCCACCGTAGCGGTGGTGGTGGCGGCGATCGAACGTGGGCTGCACGACGTCCCGCCCTTGCCCTCACGGTGGCCGGCGTGGTGGCCGGTCCGACGGTCGGTTGCGGTTGTTGCCTGGCCCGCGGCGCTCGTCGCAATTGGCTTCGCAACTCTTGAGGTTTGGCAAACCGTAGGGGACCTGTGGTTGCTCGCGCCCGTCGTCGTCGCGACAATCGGCTTCTGTGTTGCCACCTTGGGAGCCGTGGTGGCCGCACCACTCGCCGCGACTCGCGGGGATGTGGCGCTGACGTCCATCTGGAGGGTTTCGCTGTACGCGGTGGCCAAGGCCCCTGTTGCGCCCGTCGGAGCCTTGTCATTCGCAGGGATCACGTTGTACTTGGCGCTGCAGTACACCGTCGCCGTGGTGCTGCTCGTACTGCCCGTGGCTGTTGTCATTGCTGACCTCGCGGCGCGCACGTGTGCCGCGAGGGCTGGAGTGTCATTCGTACCGTCAGCGCCAGCCATGGCCGACGCTTCCTCACCTCACACTCAATATGCTCAAAGGAGAGTCACCAAGTGAATTCCATACTTGACCAACGCCATTCCCACTCAGCCGTACCTACGCTCGCAATGCCCATCGGGGGGATCGGCACAGGTGGCCTGGCTGTGCACGCAGACGGGTCGCTTCGCCAGTGGCAACTCCACGGTGTGGCCAACCACACTGCGACACTCCCGTTGTCGGGCTTTTGGGTGCGAACGTCTCGGGAAGAGCCGCCGCTTAATAAGATTGCGTTGCTGAGAGGTGCACCAATTCCCGATCCAGGAGCACCGTTGGTGACTGATGGCCATGTCCCGACCTGGATGGATGACGCCAGCGAGCGGATGGGGACGTTCTCCACCGCTCACTTCAGTGGCACATACCCCATTGCTCAGGTTGACTTCGCCGACGAGGATGTACCGCTCGGCGTCCGGATGACGGTGATGAACCCCATGCAGCCTCTCGATGAGGATCTCAGCTCAATACCTGTCGCAATGTTCGAGATCAAGCTCACTAATGATGGCCCCCTACGACTTCACGGGACGCTCGCGGGCTCGTTGCTGAACGCAGTGGGGTGGGACGGCATGACTCCCATCGGCGAGGCAACGCCCGGACTCGGCGGAAACGTGAACCGGCTAGCGCGCGGGCGTGGCTGGACACGCATCGTCATGGATAACGCATCGCGCGCGGAACACCAGCCGGGTCAGGGTCAAATGGTGCTGGCTGTTGACGACCCTATGGCCGCTGCACTGCCGCGTTGCGGCGGGATTGAACACCTTGAGGCGTTCCTCGAGTCTCGCGCGTATCCCAACGGCAGGAGCATCCTCGAGGTGGCGCCGTCGCTCGCCGACTACCAACTCCACAGCCCACAGTCGTTCGAGGGTCCTAGCCCCGCGGGGCGTACGTGGCTCGGAGTCGTTGCGGTCCCCTTCAATCTTGAACCAGGGGAGAGCAAGACGGTGCGGTTCTCCATGGCATGGCACTTCCCCAACCGCTATGTCGACACGGACCAGTTTGGCATTACGCCGGCAGCGCTGGGCGCATCGAAGTTCTGGATCGGGAACCACTACGGTACGCAGTTTGTCGACGCGGTGGATGTCCACGAGACGGTGAGCCGCCGATGGGACGAGCTGGTTGAACAAACTCGGAAATGGACGTCGACGCTGGTCGATTCGGACCTCGACTCACGCATGGTCGATCGCCTTGCGTCGCAAGCTTCGCTAGTGCGTTCTCCCACGTGCTTCCGGGGGGCGGATGGCCGCTTCTACGGGTATGAGGGTTCGCTTGGGGCGTCGACGGTGATGTGGACGGGCCACTTTGGTGGTTCCTGTCCATTGAACTGCACGCACGTGTGGCAGTATGAGGCGGCACTCGCCGCAATGTGGCCAGCGTTAGAGCTCAATATGCGCGACACCGAGTTCGACGTGATGCAGGCACCGAATGGTTCGATACCTCACCGTCTGCGGGTTCCTACGTACCTTCCGCAGATGTGGGACGAGCGGATCGGTGGCCCTACGGAGCCCGCCCTTGATGGGATGTTTGCGACCATCCTGAAGTCTCTCCGTGACGTCCAGCAAGGAGCGGGAGTTGAGTGGCTCGAGACTCGGTGGCCAGATTTGATTCGGCTATACCGGCACATTCTGGATCGCTGGGCGGACGACTCAAATGTGTTGCGTGGCGTACAGCCGAGTACGCACGATATCGATCTAGCAGGAGTCAACTCATTCATGGGCAGCTTGTGGCTAGCCTCTCTCCGAGCGTTGGAGGAAATGGCGTACCTTGTCGGAGACTCGGAGATCGGGCTCGAAGCCAAGGAGCGCTTTGCGAGAGCAAGCGCGGCGTACGACGACATCATGTTCGACGGTACGCAGTACATCCAGGTGCTCGATGAGGGTGACACGGAGGACTTCCAGTGGCTCACGGGAACCCTCAGCGACCAGGTCATCGGTCAGTGGTGGGCGCACCAGCTCGGGCTCGGGCATATTCTGCCCAAGGAGCACGTCCGATCGGCGTTGCGGCATGTGGTCTCGACTAACCTGCGGGACGGCTTCGAAAATTTTGAGCACCCGTATCGGATCTACGCAGACGCAGCGGATGACCGTGGGTTGTTGATGTGCTCGTGGCCAAGTGGCGGCCGTCCTGAGGTACCGACACGCTATTCCGATGAGGTGTGGAGCGGTATCGAGTATCAGGTGGCAGCGCATTGCCTATATGAAGGCCTCGAGGAGGAGGGGCTCGCTATTCTCGATGCCCTGTGGACGCGTCACGACGGACGCAGAAGAAACCCGTACAACGAGATCGAGTGTGGTGACCACTACGTGCGCGCGATGGCAGGTTGGACTGTGCTGCCGGCCTTCACCGGCGTTCGACACGACGGTCAGGCGGGCACCCTTGAGGTGCGCAGAGATGGGCGCTTCCCTCTGCTTACCCACACTGGATTCGGTTCGGTCACAGTAGACGGCGATGATGTTTCGGTGACCTGTGTGTCGGGGACTATTGCGGCCGACGTGTTCCGTGTCGACGGTGATTCACGACGCGCTGTTGGCAGGGTAGAGGCGTAGTTCCAATCACGATCGAGGCCGGTAGCCACTTGGGAGAGGGGCCACCGGCCTCGACTGTTTTCATGTGCGCTGTGAAGCCACAGCGTGGGAACCAATTCTGAGAAGTGGCCAGTGAACTTACAGCGGTACTTGCGTCGGAGCGATCAGCGGGGTAGTTGGCAACAGTGGCCACAAGCGCTTTGGAATCGTTTAGGTACAGAGCCGACGCTGACAGTGACGGCAAAGTGATCGGGCCGCGGCAATCCAAGACTCGACTGCAATGAACCCCATGTCACGGTGGGCGACTGATCGCGAACCACCACAGAATAGCGCTCGGCGCCAGAGTTACCCTTTCAGGTGAACCCCGGGGCGGAGCGCTAGCTGGGTTTCAGTGTTGGCGAGACTCTTGCTCGACGTCAGCCTTGGCGAAACAACTCCATTTCATCCGCTGATGGCGTCGGCGGGCGATTGGTGCTCGCCCGATTGAGATAAAAGAAGGCAGTCGACGCAATGTCGTCGTTGAGTGGCAGATAGCGGCGGCCACCGCGCCACCCCAGTGCCTGGACGTCGACCGTCAGCCGGTCGCGGAAGCGGATGGGGTCCAATATGTGCCAGCGGTACATGCCGAAACGCTGCTGGCTCGCGTACAGGCCATCGGGACGAATCACCTGGGGCAGGCCCAGGTACGGGGTGGTGAAAGTCGCATACCCGCTCCCAGGAATTTCAAAGTCCCACGCACCACCAAAATAGTCTTCGGTGCCAGTTCCGCAGATGGTGGGATACTCGTCGTCGTCGTCCATAAAGAATCGGACTTCGCCCTCTCCCCACCAACCGGTCGAGTTGCTGCCCCATGCAAAGTAGCTACCGACGTAGTGCCCTGTGCCCTCGATTCCGTCGAGGATGCAGTGCGTTTCAAGGGTGGGCAGCGGGTTGCTGCGACGCCACTGTGCATGGAAGTAGGCGGGCTCCTCCGCGACAGGGCCCTCCTCGTAGGTGACCTGAAAGTAGATGGTGGCCGGGGCATCCGATACGTTCTCGAGTGTGAGCTTCGCGCCCGATAAGAACGGCATCGGCCAGTATGAGTTGAAGCCGCCGTGCGGGTTAGCGGCGATAGGTTCGGAGGATACTTGGGCGAACTCTCCCCAGCCATTGCAGAAGAAGTCGCCGTACGGGACCTCTACTGCAGGCTCAGGGTCGCCGTCCCAATGCGCGCGGAGGATCAAACTGCGCCAGTTTTCAGGATGCGTCGTGATCCAGATGTGCTGAATAGTCCCGGAGCCTGCAATGTCGGCGAGCGTCAAGGTAGAGTGAGGCTCCATTTCGAAGCTCGGGGAAATCTTCCAACCGGGGCCGAGGTCCCGTGCGCACGACTCTCCCGTACCTGTGACGGCCCGGCCGCCTTCGCCAGCAGCACCGGTAGGATTCTCCGGGCTTACCGACCTTGTGCGAGTGTGCCTTATGTTGGCGATCGAGCCAAGCGAAAGGGCTTCCATGTGCATCTCCCGTGAGGTGTCAGGTGGCCACAAGATTGGCCCGTTTACGAAATCGATTTCATAAGCATAAGATGATAGACGCATGGGTGTCAACCAATGGCGGAGCCAAGGCGCTCACGTAAGGAGGATGTGTGGCAACGATCTATGAAGTTGCAAAGCTAGCGGGGGTCTCGCCAGCAACGGTGTCGCGCGTGTTCAACGGAACCAAGGTTTCGGAGGACCGCGAACGAGCTGTCCGCAAGGCCGCGAAGAGTCTCCAGTACACGCCCAACCGCACCGCCCGATCGCTACGTCGCCAGCATTCCGAGGTGATCGCCTTGATCATCCCCGACATTGAGAATCCGTACTTCACGCAGATGGCGCGTGGCGTTGAGGACGTTGCTCAGAAAGCCGGGTATTCGGTGGTGCTGTGCAACTCAGACTCTTCACAGGAGAAGGAAGCGCGCTATCTCGACATCGCAATGTCTGAGAATATGGCGGGCGTGATCGTGGCCCCCGCAACAGACAAAATTGATCTTTCACCCCTATTAAACCGCAATATGCACGTCGTGGCAGTGGACCGATCCACGCTGTCAGACATCGACTGCGTGATGATGGCGAACAGGCACGCGGGACGCGCGGCAACTCAGGCACTTCTCGACGCCGGATACCAACGTGTCGCGTGCATTACCGGTCCGGCCAGTATCGAAACGGCATCGGAACGTGCCGAGGGCTGGAAGGACGTCCTCGGCGCGGACTCTGCTCAGGTGCGCGACGGTCATCTTATTTACTCGAGTTATAGAGTTGTGGGCGGACGCGAGGCGATGCAACAGCTGTTGGCGCTAGACCCGGCGCCCGACGCTGTAGTCGCCGGAAACAACCTATTGGGGGTAGGCGCGATACAGGTTCTGACTGAGCGCGGCTTGACGCCACCGGCGTTTGGCGTCGCCGTCGTGGGGTCGCTACCGTTCACCACGCTCACCCCCGCAGCCGTGACCGTCGTGAGGCTTCCGGCAGGCCACATGGGCACTACCGCGGCGCAGATGTTGCTCGAGCGACTGCGAGGAGACTCGCAGCCGGCTCGTACGGTCGTGCTCCGCAACGAGCTGGTGCTCGCAGACGCCGCTGCGGTCGACTAAAAGCCCCGCACCGTCGAGTCGGGTCGCAGAGTGCGCTTGCGCATGAAATCGATTTCTGTCATTCTAACTCTCAGACCACTCGGGAGGCTTGCATGTCAGATAGGTGCGTAATCGGCGTCGACGTTGGCACGTCAAGTACCAAGGGGTGCCTCGTCACTTTCGACGGAGTGGTGCTGGCGACAGAGGTCCGTCACCACTCCGCGCATCGCGGACAAGTGGGCCATGTGGAAATGAACGCCGAGGACTGGTGGGTGGAGTACTGCTCCGTTGTTCAACGCCTTGTGGCAGTCGCAATGTCGAGACATCTGACCATCGCTTCGGTTGGCGTGAGTGGCATGGGCCCCTGTGTGGCGTTAGCCAACGACTCAGGTGCGCCGACGCGTCCCGCAATTCTGTACGGAATCGACACCCGAGCAAGTGAACAGATCGCCCGCCTGCATGCGAAGCTCGGTATTGATGAGATTGTTTCGCGCGGCGGTAGCGTGCTGACTTCACAGGCGGCTGGCCCCAAGATCGCGTGGGTCAAGGACAATGAGCCGGAGATTTATGCCAGGTCGAGCCGGTTCTTCATGCCAGCGTCATGGCTTACCTGGAACCTCACTGGCGAGTATGTGCTCGACCATCAGTCCGCGAGTCAATGCTGGCCGCTCTATGACATTGAGTCGCGCCAATGGCACCGTCCATGGGCTGAGCTCATTGCCCCCGGCATTGAGTTGCCGCGACTCGCCTGGGCGAACGACGTCGCCGGATTCGTGTCACAGTCGGCGTCGTTTGCCACTGGAATTCCAACAGGTACCCCCGTCGTTGTCGGTTCGATCGACGCTTGGATGGAGGCCATCAGTGTGGGAGCGCACCGTGTGGGCGATTTACTCCTCATGTACGGGTCGACCATGTTCTTAGTCGCTACCACCTCAAATCCCACGCGCCACCCTACGCTGTGGAGTACTTCTGGAGCGCTCCCAGACACCTGGAGTCTTGCCGGAGGTATGGCGACGTCGGGTGCTACTACCGACTGGATCCGAAGCCTTTGGGGCGGCCAATCCGCGCCGGAGTTTGGCGCGCTCATGGATGAAGCGACAAACTCGGGAGCCGGAGCCAACGGACTTTTGATGTTGCCCTATTTCGCTGGCGAGCGAACCCCGATTCTTGACCCAGAGGCTCGCGGGGTCATTGCCGGTCTTACGCTCACGCACACCCGTGGGGACATTTACCGCGCGGCGCTCGAAGCCACGGCCTTTGGCGTGAAGCACAACCTTGAACAGCTCGCACTCGCGGGAGTCATACCTGACCGGATTGTGGTGGCGGGCGGTGGCACACAGGGCGGGCTTTGGACCCAAATAGTGTCCGACATTGTGGATATTGAGCAGGTAGTGCCATCGGTGACTTTCGGCGCGAGCTTCGGGGCCGCACTAGTTGCAGCCCAGGCGGTCGACGGGGACGTCTCTGTCGATACGTGGAATCCTCCGGTCGCCGCGGTGACCCCGAATGAAACGTTGCGTGAGTTCTACGACGAGCGATATCGCAGGTACCGCGAGTTATATACGCAGACCGCCGACATTGTGCACTACCTCGCGGGCGAACAGCGCTCGCAGATGCCGGCACGACCATGACGAACCCGATTTGCTTGACTCGAGACAGGAAAGCCCTGTCTGTCCCCTTCGGCTTCAACGTGTTGCGAGCCACATCAATTACAGAGGAGAACCAACGTGACTACGTCCATCTCGTTTCCTAACCCCCCGACGCGACCGCCACTTAAGCCGCGCACCGTCTATCTCATTGCAAGTGGTGATCTCCGAGAGCGCGCAAATACGGCGGGGTGGGGAACCCAAGCAAAGGTGGAACGGCAAATCGTGAGTGCAGTGGAGGAGTTCGGTTGGTCAGTCGTTCGAGCCAACGAGGTCGACCCCTACACGGGCCACGGGTTCATCACCAGCCAGCGCATGGGACTCGAAGTCTTTAAAGCGATTCCAGTTGACGCACCGCTAATTGTCGCTGAGGCTGTTTGGCAGTACAGCCACCACGTACTGGCGGGTCTGCGCTCTCATCGTGGTCCGGTCGTGACGATCGCGAACTTTGCGGGAGAGTGGCCCGGACTGGTGGGACTGCTGGGCCTAAATGCTGGGATGACCAAAATGGGCCGTGACTACTCGACCATCTGGAGCGAGGATTTCAGCGATGACTGGTTCAAAAACGGACTCGCCGAGTGGTTGGATACGGGTGCTATATCTCATGACCAGAGTCACGTGCGTGAGCTGCCAGCGCTGACCCCATCGCCCGAACTGGACCTGGGGAACGCGTTGGCAGAACAACTCATCGCGGATAAGGCCATCATCGGAGTATTCGATGAAGGTTGCATGGGTATGTACAACGCGATTTTCGACGACGAACTTCTCAACAAGGCCGGAATCTACAAGGAGCGGCTCTCGCAGTCATCGTTGTGGGCCGAGATGCTGACTGTGCCCGATCAAGAGGCCCAGGCTGTCGGCACGTGGCTTCTCGAGCGTGGAATGACCTTTAAGTTGGGCCTGGATGAGGCTACCGAACTCACCGAGTCGCAGTTGATGTGGCAATACAAGATGTATATCGCTGCGCTCCGCATCAGCGATGACTTTGGCCTCGACGCGGTGGGCATTCAGTACCAGCAAGGTCTCAAGGACCTCTCTCCAGCATCGGATCTCGCCGAAGGGCTGCTCAATAATGTCGAACGCCCGCCAGTGCTATCGCGAGATGGCTCTCGCACCCTGTGGGCCGAGGCGGCGCTACCTCACTTCAACGAAGCGGATGAAGGGGTCGCAGTCGATGCCTTGATTACCAACCGGGTATGGACCGCTCTCGGTCTCGACCCAGCTACGACACTCCACGATATTCGGTGGGGCGAGGAATACGACGGTGAATTCGTATGGGTCTGGGAAATCTCGGGTTCCGTACCCGCGTCGCATCTTGTTGATGGGTACAAGGGCGCCGAGGGGTGGCGCCAGAATCCGGTCTACTTCCCTCTAGGAGGTGCAACCCTGCGCGGCATTGCCAAGCCCGGCGACGTCGTGTGGTCACGCGTCTACATCGCGGAAGGTGTCTTGCACGCCGATGTAGGGCGAGCGACGGCGGTGGCGTTGCCAGCGGCAGAAACTGAGCGCCGTTGGCAGGCAACCAATCCCGAATGGCCCATCATGCATGCGGTGCTGCACGGGGTGACACGCGATCAGTTCATGGCTCGGCACAAGGCGAATCACTTGAACGTCGCCTACTGCCCAGACGCGGCCACCGCTGACAGCGCGTTGGCTGTCAAGGCCGCGTTCTTCACTGGCATTGGTATCCGGGTGCACCTCGTGGGGGATGTGTCTCTCTAGGAGACGCGGGAACCGCTTTACGTACCTGGGTTTGCGTGAAGTGGTTCCCGGCGCGTAGTATTCCCCTTGCCCAAAGACCGTCGGTCGTCAGGCTGGAAACCGTGAGGTGACCAGTTGACACGAAGTTCCACAACTGTGGAAGCCAGCGCAGAGCGAGTACAGGTTCGTCGGATAAGTTCTGATGCCCCAATGTGCCCCGCCTTGCGCGGGGCTTTTCTGTTGAACGGAGCGGGAAGCCGCC
>Ga0307486_1002332_pt1 | contig 13377 bp, 10 predicted proteins | sample CBIW02metaG_FD_203663 | JGI IMG/M metagenome (GOLD analysis project Ga0307486, IMG submission 203663) | Sea-ice brine microbial communities from Beaufort Sea near Barrow, Alaska, United States - CBIW 0.2 | ecosystem: Environmental > Aquatic > Marine > Coastal | place: USA: Alaska | collected... | reverse complement strand
ACCATCATAAACATCAATATATCTTTATTATCTAACACCCTTAAAAGATTCTGGCATTCCAAATCCTTCAATGCCTTGATTCTCAACCCTAACTTAATATAACTCTTTAACATAGAATGGCTTTCGCCCTGCTCTAACGCTAATAAGTGCGCTAAAGTGATATTCAATAGTGCCACTGAAAATTGATCCATCTTTACGGCAGCACAACCCATATGAACTAACCATTCATTTTCATGAAGTTTTTTTAATCCGACCTTCATAGTGAACATTTCTCTTATCAAGTAGTTATGAACTAAATTAGGTTTAGGCATCGTGAGTAAATTTAAACTCTACTCAAAGCCAAATGGACAGCAAACAGCTGACCATGCAATTTAGAACGTAGTAGCGGTTTATGCATGTTTGTTGCATAATACCACATCCTTTAATAAAACGATTTCATACGAAAAAATGCGCTCTAACACATCTTCTAAAAACCATCGTCATACAGCGCTGCCAACCCCTTCAGCCGAAGGGATTAAACACAGTCAGCAACTGAGTAAAAAAATTAGAAGTACGCTGACACGGCATAAGCAGTTAACCTTTGCCCAGTATATGGATAAAGCACTTTATACGCCAGAATTGGGATATTATGCAAGCGCATTACCCAAAATTGGCACGCAGGGTGATTTCATAACGGCTCCGGAAGTTTCACCGATTTTTTCGCGTTGTTTAGCCCACCAAGCAATACAGGTACTTGAACAACTCGAATCCCCTAATATTTTAGAATTTGGGGCCGGTAGTGGCGTCATGGCTAAAGATATTTTATTAGAGTTAGCGCAACAAGGACAAGCCATAGAACGGTATTACATCCTAGAAATCAGTGCGGATCTACAACAACGCCAAATCACTAGATTAAAGAATGAATTGCCCGCAGAACTGTATGAAAAGATCGTTTGGCTAAGTGAGTTACCGAGCAAACCGCTTTCTGCTGTTATTATTGCCAATGAGGTACTCGATGCCATGCCGTTTGAACGGTTGCGTATCGAGCCAGAGCAAGCTCTACAAGGCTATGTTATTTACAATGAAATCGCCGAAAAATTTGAGTGGGACTACCGACCGATTGTGGATTCCGGCTTGCAAAAATTTGCCAATCAACTGATTAAAAATATTGGTAAGGTCTCTCATTTAGGCTATGAGACGGAAATCAACCTCAATATCAAACCGTGGTTAAAATCACTCAACCAACGCCTAACACAAGGTGCGGTGTTTCTAATAGATTATGGCTATACTCGTCAAGAGTATTACCAGCCTGCTCGCGTAATGGGCACATTACGTTGCCATTACCAACATCGTGCACATAGCAATCCTTTTTTTTATCCTGGACTACAAGACATTACCGCACATGTCGACTTTACGGCGGTAGCTGAAGATGGGTTTGACAGTGGCTTTAGGGTGGCTGGCTTCACAACTCAAGCAAATTTTTTAATGGGCTCTGGATTACTAGAGATGTCCGCAGCGCCTGAAGCTTCGATTACAGAGCAAATTAAAATTGCCCAACAGATCAAAACCCTGACACTGCCTGATGAAATGGGCGAAAGCTTTAAAGTGATCGCTCTGACTAAACATATTGATCACCCACTTATTGGCTTTAGCGTCCGGGATTTACGACATCAACTGTAAGAATTCACAACAATATTACGATTAAACACGAGACTTAGGAACCAACCATGGATATTTTTCAAGCCGCTATTTTAGGCATTATTGAGGGCCTTACTGAATTCTTGCCCATCTCATCAACAGGTCATTTAATTGTCGCTAGTGAGTGGATGGGATTGGAACAAACGGATCAAAACAAATCGTTTGAAGTCATTATTCAAGTCGCTGCTATTTTGGCTATTTTCTCGCACTACAAAGAGAAATTCAGTCTTCAGCATATTCGCCTTTGGACCAATGTATTGATTGCTTTTCTGCCTCTCGCCGCGATTGGATTTTTATTCCATACTCAAATTAAAGCGCTGTTTACCTTAGAAACAGTGGCATGGATGTTTATTGTGGGTGGGATCATCTTTCTGATTATGGAAAAATTCTATCGAGAAGAGACTCATCACACTCGAGACATTGAAGATTTAAGCATCTCGCAAGCATTCTGGATTGGGATTGCACAAATGTTCGCACTTATTCCGGGCACAAGTCGTGCCGGAGCCTCGATAGTCGGTGGTATTCTGGTTGGATTAGACCGTAAAGCATCCGCTGAATTCTCTTTTTTACTGGCCTTACCGGTATTAGCTGCGGCATCTGGTTTAGATCTCGCCACACACTATTCTGAATTTGCTAACACATCATGGTTACCTTTATTGGTCGGCTTTGTCATGGCCTTTATTATGGCCTACTTAACCATGAGTTTATTTATCCACTTCCTAGCAAAATTCACCTTTAATGCTTTCGGGATTTACCGCATTATATTTGGAATTGTACTGTTGATCTGGTTTGTTTAAACTTGGTTCACAAGTAAGAAGGTTTCGATAAAAAAACTCATGCGTACCACATGGATAAGGTACATCACTTTCTCTTTTATGGAGTATTGATATTATGGTTTTCAGGTGTTGCTCTGCAAGCAATGCCCCTTGTTATGATTCATTCGACCCTATACTGCACGCATACTTGATCCTTTATACATGCTTGCCAAAAATGAATAGCGCAAGGTTTTAGTGGCTTGATTATCTCGTTAAAAGGGTGGATATTTTATTCCTTGATGCAACAAGAAAAACCATATCACTCTCTATCAATTAAATAACTTAACTGATGACAATTTTTATCCCTAACTGATACTCCTCAGGAGACAGCATGCTTCGTTTTCATACCGCCCATCAAAGCCAGATCATCGACCAAATTGCTATTAAAGAAAGGAACATCCCTGGGATTCTTTTAATGAAAAGAGCCGGTTTATTTGCTTTTGAAACCTTACAACACCACTTCAGTAACCCACAATCCATCGTAGTATTTTGTGGTACCGGTCACAACGGTGGTGATGGCTTCGTGGTGGCTCAGTTGGCGTTACTGGCAGGCATGGAGGTGCATGTTTTGCTCCATGGCAATCCTGAGTCCATTCAGGGGGATGCACTGATTGCCTACCAAGAAATGCTTGCTGTCGGCATGACCACCAGCCCCTTTGCTGAAAGCATTATCATTCAAGCAGATGTTTTGGTGGACGCCCTATTTGGCACAGGGCTCAACCGACCGATTAGCGGTCAACTCGCCAAACAGATCCAATGGCTCAATCATCTAAAAAAACCCGTATTAGCATTGGATACACCCAGCGGCTTACACGCGGATACCGGTGCCATTTTAGGTCAAGCGATTCACGCGACCCATACTTGTACTTTTATGACTCGAAAGTTAGGCTTACATACTTTTCAAGGTACTGATACCGCCGGAAAAGTGCACTACAGTCGCCTGTTCTTACCATTAGAAATTCTCCAAAGCCAATCACCTCTTGCATTGAACCACCCCCTAAAATACTGGATGAATAAATTACCTGAGCGCCTCGCTAGCCAACATAAAGGGGTCGCTGGAACAGTTTGCTTAGTGGGCGGAAACCATTCGATGATGGGTGCTATTCAGCTTGCCGGTTTGGCGAGCCTAAAGGTCGGAGCAGGCCTGGTCAAAGTGATTACCCATTCAGAACACACCGTTGCCATTACGCAAAGCATTCCTGAGCTGATGTGTTATCAGCCTGAAGAGTTAACTATTCAAGCCAATCTTGCTAACGTGGTAGGGATTGGACCCGGACTGGGGCTAGACGATTGGGCTAAAACGCTCTATCAACAAGTCTTGGACGTGCCTTTACCGAAAGTCGTCGATGCGGATGCGTTGAAACTACTGGCCCTGAATCCGCAAAAACACAGTAATTGGGTACTGACACCGCATCCTGGAGAAGCCGCTTTATTACTCAATATGACTACACCTGAGATTCAAGCCAATCGCATCCAGGCCATTAATGCCTTACAGCAGAAATATGGCGGCGTGATTGTCTTAAAAGGCAATGGCAGTTTAATGTATGACGGCAAACATTTAGAAATTTGTCTGGCGGGTAATCCAGGCATGGCCGTAGGTGGGATGGGGGACGTGCTGACTGGCACAATAGCGACCTTTATTGCCCAAGGCTTATCCCTTTGGGATGCCACCTGTTTAGGCGTCTCATTACATGCACATGCTGGAGATGTGCTCGCCCAACAAAAAGGCCAGCCCGGAATATTACCTTCCGAACTGGCCTCTGTTATGAGCCAATTAATGAGTTATCGAGATTAAAATTAATGACGGTTCAGAAAGTTCAAAGTTAAAGTTAATCCACCACGCTGCTTCCACGGATTAAAGTCATTTTTCCCTCCCTGCTACTTCGGTAAGAAATCAGCCAAGACTTTAAAAACTTCAAAAAGTTCCTCTTCGGTCTCAGCGATAATATTGATATGGCCTAACTTACGTCCAGCACGCTCCTCTTTATCGTACAAATGTAAAAACGCTTTTGGCATTTTTAAAACCTGATCGATTGGACCCGTTTCGCCAATAATGTTAATCATCGCGGCCAATGGCTGACGTGGTGTCGTTGCGCCTAAAGGCAAACCCGTGATTGCACGTACATGATTTTCAAACTGCGAAGTCATCGCACCTTCAATGGTCCAGTGCCCTGAGTTATGCACTCGAGGCGCCATCTCATTAGCGACTAAACCATCAACCGTTTCAAATAATTCTAACGTTAAAACACCAACATGATCTAACTCATCCAGCAAGCTCTGCATGTAAGCTTCGGCTTTTTGTTGTGTTTTTTCTGAAACTTTACGCGCTGGCGCAATGGTATAGCGCAAAATGCCTTCGTGGTGCACATTTTGTACTAATGGATAATAAACATGTTCATTATTGGCATTACGTACCGCCACCATCGATAATTCACGCTGGAAGTTAATAAACCCTTCTAACACCAATTCACGTCCACCAATTTCTGACCAGGCCTGGTCAATTTGATTTTCGTCTTTTAAAACAAACTGGCCTTTACCATCATAGCCTTCAGTGGTGGTTTTTAAAACGGCTGGCAAGCCAATCTCTGCGACGGCACGTTTTAAGCTTTCAAGGGAATCTACGATTTGATAAGGTGCACAAGGAATATTGAGCTGGTCAAACATCCCTTTTTCTCGACCACGATGTTGAGCTGTATACAAAGACTTCTCACCAGGGTAGACCGGTGTAGTTTTTGCAATTTCACGTACCATCGCCACATCGGTGTTCTCACTTTCATAAGTAATGACATCCGCAAAACTCGCTAAATCCGCCAGAGAATCCACGTCATCCGATTGCATATACATATGACCCAGTAACGCAGACGGTTCGCTTTTATTACTGCCGTAGAAACCAAATTTTTGGCCCAACGGGTAACCCGCAATTGCCAACATGCGACCGAGCTGTCCAGCACCTAATACACCAATACGTTTTGTAATCGGGGTCATCATTTTCTCCATGCAATGGCATCTATTATCAAATTCAAAGCTGTAAGGCTTAAACCAAGTTTCCTAAAATAAAAAACCGTAGACAAGCATTTTAACAAAGGCTTGACCTACGGTTTTAAGATATCAATATTCTTTTGTCTTCAGACGGTTTGTGACTCCGCGTTAAATGCGGGGATCTGAATTCTCTAAAACAGTTTGAGTTTGTTCCGCTCTAAACGCGTTAACCGCAGCACGAATGACGGGATTAGAATTACCAACAATTTGTGCCGCCAAAATACCCGCATTCTTAGCTCCCGCATCACCGATGGCTAAGGTGCCGACAGGAATACCGCCCGGCATTTGAACAATTGACAACAATGAATCTTGACCACTCAGCGCTTTAGATTGCACCGGTACACCCAGCACTGGCACCACAGTTTTAGCCGCTACCATACCCGGCAAATGTGCAGCACCACCGGCTCCAGCGATAATAACCTGCAGTCCACGCGCCTCAGCTTGATCAGCATAGTCAAACATTAAGTCAGGCGTTCTATGCGCCGAAACGACCTTCACCTCATGAGGGACTCCGAAAAGCTCTAACATGTCTACCGCATTTTTCATGGTTGGCCAATCAGATTTTGACCCCATAATCACACCAACAACAGGCAATATCAATTCTGCCATGATTCCACCTAACTTAGCCTAAAGCTTCGAAAAAACGGAGTATTTTACACTCCAATGAGAGATTATTCAATTTTTAGCAAAAATCGGTTTTCCATCTACTATAGTTGAGAACACCTTCTGATATTTAAGTATATTTAGGGATTCTTTAATTTAAGGTTCGCCGATATAAACACACCTACGATAACGGGGATAATAAAAAGTTGGCCAATTTTACCTTCCACTTTTGCGCGGTATCAAAAATCATGACGGCAAACGGCTCAATATTGACTTTCACTGCCGGCTTGAAAAGCTTGGCCCACAGATTAGGAATATGGATGAAGTTTATCTGCTAGAGATTCAAATCTTGATAAAGTGAGTTGAGAATGGGTGGCCCAAGTATTATGCGAAGCAGGTCAGTCAATAGAGACCAAATCCACCGCCTAATTTGCCAAAAACCAGATTATTGCCAGTGGGTTACAAACCGTTGGCATTGAATCTATCTAAGAATATCATTCTCACAAGTACGAGTTTATTTTAGGTCTTATTTAAAGGAACAGGATGTAATGAGTTGTATTTACGGAGCTTGGTTTAATTCAGTCTAACTCAACTCACCCGAGTCGATAACAGCAAAAGTATCTCCTCCCAAAGACTTGGCTTTCTTTTTCGCTAAGGTTGCATAGGAAGCTAATCTTTGTTGATGGCTAAACACACCCTCTTTAACGAGTAACACACCGAGCGATAAACTCATCATCGAAAAAAACGTAGGTTCACCTTCACGACTCACACCTTGAATTCCCCTACGCAATCTATCTTCTGGTAAATAAAACTGCATAATTTCTTTTCTAAACTCATTCAAAACACCATTGCAAATGGTTTGATAATCACTCACTCGAGACGATACAATAATAAAATCATCCCCCCCGATATGGCCGATAAAATCTACATCAGGCTGAATATGACGCATCAAAATATCAGACATAGCGCGAATAATATCATCGCCTTGGTCAAAGCTGTAATAATCGTTATAAGGTTTAAAGTGGTCAATATCCACATAGATCACCACAAAAGGCATCTGCTGATTTAAGAAGCCTTGAATCGCTTTTTGAATCGGCACATTACCCGGCAAGCCAGAAAGTGGATTGGCATATTGGGCGCTTTCCATTTTCAGATTGGTCATGATACGAAGCAAATCCATAAATTTACCACAACCTCTAAACTCATCGTTTTCGGCAACGATAAAGGCGTCCCCCTTATGACTACCTTGATAATCTGTAATCAAACGACTTACCTCAACCAAAGGCATATCAATATCGACTACGACAGGGGCTTTATCCATAATATTTGCAATTGATTTTCGGTGATACAAATCACGACCAAATCGTCGTGCTAGCAAATCCATCAAGTCCCTCCGCCAAACAATTCCGACTATTTTTTTATCATCGACAATCGGTACAAAATCAATATGCGTTTCTTTTAGCAGATATTCCGTTATTAAACCAACCTCATTGTCCGGGTGAAAGCTATCACAAGCGTGCACAATGCATTCAACCGTTTCATCTACTTTAACCGCGACAGGACCAGAGACTACTGGCCACTGATAATCTAGTGTACGAGTCGGCACGGTCTGGGGCTTTTTAAAAAGATAACCTTGCACATAATCAACACCGAGCCCCTCTAACACTTTCAATGTCTCTTCGTCTTCAACCCCTTCTGCAACTATCTTAGTATTCAATCCTTTAGCTAAGGCGCAAATCGTTTCCATAAAACGCCTTTTGTCCACATCAACATCAAGCCCAGATACAAAGTGTTTATCAATTTTTACAAAATCCGGCTTCACCTCAGACCAGATACGTAAACCGTTATAACCCCCTCCTAAATCATCAATGGCTACTTTGAACCCCATTTCTCGATAATGATTAATAGATTCTACAAATAAAGAAAAATCTTCAACGGGCTGCAGTTCAGTAATCTCAATGACGACTTGCTCAACACTGATCCCGAGTAGCTTTAGACAATCTAATGTCACACCACTTTGATGTCCGCCTTGCATCAAAGCGTTGACGGTGACATTAATAAACAAAAATTCCGACGAACCATACTGTTGATATTTTTCGATGGCAATTTGCCTTGCTAACCAATCCATTTCAAATAGGCAACCATGCTCTTCTGCCACGTGAAATAGGTGCAATGGGCTGTATAACGGAGAATTTTCTGGGCCTCTAATCAGAGCTTCATAAGCAAATACCTGACGCTTTTTGATATCAACAATCGGCTGAAAAACGGGGGATAAATTTCGCATAGATAGAATTGAATATAATTCTCGTCCTAAAACCGAATCCTGCAGTTCATATCTTAGACAATCACTTAACTGGATTAAATCCTTCGTTTGACACTGTTGTAACACAACTTACTCTCTGCTTGAATGGTGTAAAGAAGAGCACTATAGCAAAACCATATAAAATATTTTCGACAAGCTAATGACCGTTTTGTTACCAACTAAAGTCCTTTGACATTGAGCACCAAAAACAATACAAAACATTCCAGTACTTGACCCAAAAAGTCTTTTAAATCATAATAAGCCCTTAGCGCCGATTTGATAGATCAGCTTGCGGGCGCATTAAAAGTACGGCTAAAGCGAGGAATCAGTATGTCTTATACATTCCCGTCTTATTCCCCGTACCTCGTTAATTTAAATTTCATTCTCACTGATACTTCGAGGCACACACATGACTAAAACGACAGTATTTACCTCAGAATCCGTTTCTGAAGGCCACCCAGATAAAATTGCAGATCAAATTTCCGATGCGATGTTGGATGCAATCCTTAAGCAAGATCCTAAAGCACGCGTTGCATGCGAAACGTTTGTTAAAACCGGCATGGTTATGCTCGGTGGTGAAATCACTACTGAAGCTTGGGTAGACCAAGAAGAGTTGGTCCGTAATGTCGTCAAGGAAATTGGCTACAATCACGGTGACTTAGGTTTTGATGGCGAAACCTGTGCCGTACTTTCTTCTATCGGTAAACAGTCTCCAGAAATTGCAATGGGGGTAGATGACTCTGCCGAGCATGAACAAGGTGCAGGCGATCAGGGCTTAATGTTCGGTTATGCTTCAAATGAAACCGATGTGCTTATGCCTGCACCCATTTTTTATGCACATCGTTTAATGGAACGCCAGGCTCATGTTCGAAAATCAGGGATATTGTCCTGGTTAAGACCAGATGCTAAAAGCCAGATTACGTTACGTTATCAAGATGGGAAACCTGTCGGAATTGATGCGGTTGTTTTATCCACACAACACAATCCTGAAATTGACACCAACACCTTACGTGAAGCAGTGATGGATGAAATCATTAAACCCGTCTTACCTGAAGAGTGGTTGCACAGTGACACCCAGTTTCACATCAACCCCACCGGTCGTTTTGTCATCGGAGGTCCTGTTGGGGATGCCGGCTTAACGGGGCGTAAAATCATTGTGGATACCTATGGTGGCATGGCACGCCATGGTGGCGGTGCTTTCTCTGGAAAAGATCCATCAAAAGTAGATCGTTCTGCTGCCTATGCAGGTCGCTATGTCGCTAAAAATATCGTAGCTGCTGGCTTAGCAGATAAGTGTGAAATACAAATTTCATATGCCATTGGCGTTGCTGAACCAACCTCTATTAGCCTAGAAACCTTTGGTACAGAAAAAGTTGATATTACACTGATTGAACGCCTAGTACGCGAACACTTTGATCTGCGCCCAAAGGGTTTGATTGCCATGCTAGACTTATACCGTCCTATCTACCAAAAGACAGCCTCTTACGGTCATTTTGGTCGTGAACTACCCGAATTCACTTGGGAAAAGACCGATAAAGCTGCTGTTTTACGTTCTGATGCAGGCCTATAAAACCGGCGTTAAGCCTAGGGTCGAAAAACGATTCCTAAAATACAAACTTAACCGTAGCCAGGCCTGGCTACAGTTAAAAAGTAGAGCAAACACATGATTAAATCACAGCATAAATACCCACAAAAATTCAGCTTAGAATTCTTTCCTCCTAGAACGGATAAGGGCACTGAGAAGCTTAAGACAGTCATCGATGAGCTAGGCACATTGAATCCAGATTACATGTCCGTCACTTATGGTGCTGGTGGTACGACTCAAGCGAAAACCTTAGAAACCGTCCAATATATTCAAGAGCAAACTGATTTTGCAGCCGCACCGCATTTAACCTGCATTGGCGCATGCGAAGACAGTGTAAATGAACTGTTAGACCTCTATGAAACCATGGGCATCAAACGAATTGTAGCGTTACGAGGCGATTTGCCATCTGGCATGATGGATCCCGGCGAGTTTAAATATGCGAGCGATTTAGTTAAATTCATCAAAGACACCCGTGGTGATCGTTTTCATTTAGAAGTCGCGGCGTATCCTGAAACCCATCCACAAGCGCGCAATTGCGATATTGGGATGAAATGGTTTAAGCATAAAGTGGATCAAGGGGCTGACTCAGCCATTACTCAGTACTTCTTTAACTTTGACAGTTACCGTTATTTTATCGATAACTGCGAACGAAATGGCATCGATTTACCGATTGTGCCAGGCATTATGCCGATCACCAACTACGAAAACCTGATTCGCTTTTCTGAAGGCTGCGGTGCTGAAGTGCCTCGCTGGTTGAAATGTCGTTTAGAAAGCTTTGATGATGACAAAGAGAGTCTCTTGTCCTTTGGTAAGGATGTTGTGCAAGAATTGGCGCAAAATCTATTAGATGCGGGCGCTCCCGGCATTCACTTTTACAGCATGAATAGCATTGAACCGACTTTGGAAATCACCAAATCTCTAACATTTAAATAAGTTCATCTTAATTAAGTTCATTTTAAGGGTTAGCAATATGCGCATTTCACGTCTATTCTTAGAAGGCAACTATCAAGTTAATCAAACGATTGCGTTGCCCAAAGAACAGGCGCATTATGCATTAACGGTGTTACGTCTTAAACATGGCTATTTGATTGAAGCCTTCAATGGATCAGGATTGCTCGCTACGGGTAAACTCATCGTGACCAGTCGGCGTACAGCTGACTTGCATATCGAATCCGTCGTAAAATCCGATAACGAATCCCCTTTGAAAACCGTCTTAGTACAAGGCGTTTCCAAAGGGGATCGAATGGATACCACAATCCAAAAAGCCGTTGAGCTCGGGGTAACGGCGATTCAACCGATTCTCACGGAACGCTGTGATGTTAAACTGGAGGTCGATAAGTTAGAAAAGCGCCGTAACCAGTGGCAAGCCATTGTGATTAATGCCTGCGAGCAAAGTGGTCGCACAGTCGTTCCTATCATATTCCCGATTCAAAGCTACCAGGCCTGGTTAGAAGCACAAAACCCGGACCAACCGATCTTTGGTTTAGTATTGGACCCTCATGCTGAACACAACTTAAAGACGGTAAAAGCACCTACTGCAAGCACGCCGATACAATTGCTGATAGGCCCTGAAGGTGGCTTAAGCGAAATAGAAGTCCAGCAAGCAGAAACCATAGGACTCATTCCAATACAACTCGGCCCTAGAGTACTGCGCACCGAAACCGCCGGCCCTGCAATTTTAGCTATATTACAATCACTCTGGGGTGATATATAACCGTGGTAATGTTCATAAAGCATCAGGCGGCCGCTGGCGAAAAGTGAGCAGCCCAACCAGTCGACGTTAACTTACACGAGCATAAATAAGAATCGCTCTCAGATATTTAAAATACAGTTATAATAGTCAAATCATAAAAGCTCAGCGAGCCTGAGCCCCACAATCTTCAGAAGAGATTCACCAATGCCTTCAATCAATCATGTTCCACATCTACAAACGGCTTTAAAAGGCCCTCTGCTCAAGTTGGAAAAACATCTTTTAGATCATCGAACAGAGATTGAATCTTGGTTTCGTAAGCAGTTTAAAAACACTCCAGCTCCTTTTTATTGCTCAGTCGATTTAAGAAATGCGGGGTTCAAATTAGCGCCCGTGGATACAAACCTATTCCCTGCCGGTTTTAATAATCTACACCCTGATTTACGTTCTTTAGCAGTGCATGCGGCACAAACCGCTGTAACGCAAGCTTGCCCGATAGCCGATGGTGTCTTAATCATCCCAGAAAGTCACACCCGAAATACCTTCTATCTTGAAAACCTCTTGACGTTACAAACCATCTTGGAAAGTGCCGGTTACGAAGTCCACATTGGCTCACTTATTCCAGATTTAGATGCCCCTCTATTAGTAGAGCTACCTTCCGGGAATACCTTGACGTTAAAACCGTTAATTCGCAAAGGCGAACGTATTGGAGTCGATAACTTCTTTCCTTGTGCCGTTTTATTAAACAACGATTTGTCCGGTGGTCGACCAGAAATTTTAGAGGGCATTGAGCAAACATTACTGCCGCCGATGGATTTGGGGTGGTCAAATCGTTATAAAACACAACACTTTGATCACTATTCCGATGTGACCGAAGCCTTTGCGAAAATTATCGATATTGACCAGTGGTTAATCAACCCGACCTCAATCTCTTGCGGTCCGATTAACTTTAAAGAACGTACTGGATTTGAAGATCTGGCTAACACGGTGAACCGAGTCTTAGATGAAACTAAGGCGTACTACGAAACCCATCAGATTGACTGTAAACCGTTTGTCATAGTAAAGTCCGACAGCGGCACATACGGGATGGCTATCATGTCCGTCAACAGTGCAGATGAAATTCTGAACTTAAACCGTAAACAACGTAACAAGATGGCGTCAGTGAAAGAAGGACTGCAAGTAGAGCAGATGCTGGTTCAAGAAGGCGTCTACACCTATGAAACCGTTAATGGCGCGGTTGCTGAACCGGTGGTCTACATGATAGGCAGTCAAGTCATTGGCGGATTTTACCGTATTCATACCGGAAAAAAAGCCACCGACAACCTGAATTCGCCAGGCATGCATTTCGAACCCCTCTCGTTTGAAGAGTCATGTGCCCTGCCAGATGACAATCAGAATCCTGATGCCAGTCCGAACCGTTTTTACGCTTATGGCGTGATTGCACGCTTAGCTTTATTGGCTGCCGCGCGTGAGATTGCCGTTGCAAAGGATGCGCTAACCGATTTAACAGACATTTAGGTAAGCACTTCAATGGGGAAAGGTTCAATCTCTGCTGACCTGACAAGTCTTTAGTTCATTGCTACATCAACTCCTTTGCTGTAGCAGACTTATTGAAGAAGTCTACTAACGAAACACACACTGAGGAGTCCTATCCTATGTCCATTCT
>Ga0307486_1002331_pt1 | contig 13378 bp, 10 predicted proteins | sample CBIW02metaG_FD_203663 | JGI IMG/M metagenome (GOLD analysis project Ga0307486, IMG submission 203663) | Sea-ice brine microbial communities from Beaufort Sea near Barrow, Alaska, United States - CBIW 0.2 | ecosystem: Environmental > Aquatic > Marine > Coastal | place: USA: Alaska | collected... | reverse complement strand
GTATGCGCGGTATAATTGGACAATAGATTTGAATTTCGCCCCAGAGGGCCGCGGAATAAAACCCACTGAGGAGATTCAACAGATAAATTTGGTCAAATCAGACTATTTTTGAAAACAAATAATTTAAATGCAAAAACCCACCCTCAATCTGCATCGAGGATGGGAAAAAAATTGCTATGAAAAAGAAAAATATCACTAACTAGTGATTAGTGATATTCAAATATACATATTTTTTGGTAAAAATAAATTATATCAAGAAAACATATCCTTCACTTTATCAAAAAATGACTTATCCTCAAGCTGTGGTTTCGGCTCAAAATGTGCGTCATCTACCATTCTTTCAAAAAATTCTTTTTGATCTCTATTGAGATCTTTTGGCGTCCAAACATTTACATGCACTAGTAAATCTCCTTTACCATAACCATTAATAGAAGGAATACCTTTACCTCGCAGGCGCAGTATTTTTCCGCTTTGCGTACCTTCATCCACCTTGATGCGCACCTTGCCGGTAACCGTATCTATCTCTTTACTCGTACCCAGAACGGCATCAGGAAAACTGATATATAGATCGTAATGTAAATTATCGCCTTCGCGTTTCAGGGTCTCGTGATCCTGCTCTTCAATAAGAACCAGCAAATCACCAGGAACACCATTATTACCCGGAGCGTCATTCCCTTTGCTGGCAACCTTGAGCTGCATGCCCTCTACAACGCCTGCAGGTATTTTTATGGAAACGGTCTCTTCAATAAACTGCATGCCTTCTGCGTCTGCATCTGCCGGTTTTTTATCGATAATTTGACCAGACCCGCCACAGGTAGTACATGGGGTAGCTGTTTGCATACGGCCCAAGATCGTGTTGGTCACACGCATAACTTGACCCTGCCCATTACAGGTGGTACAGGTTTTATAGGTAGTTCCCTCTGCCTGTTTTTTACGCTTTACCTTGATTTTCTTATCAGCGCCATTAGCGATTTCTTCTAAGGTAAGTTTTACGCGTATGCGTAAATTACTCCCCTTCATACGCCGCTGGCCTCCAGAAAAACCGGAAAAACCGCCGCCGCCAAAAATATCACCAAATTGATTGAAGATATCATCCATATTCATGCCACCGCCGCCGCCAAAACCGCCGCCACCTTCAAAAGCTTGATGACCGAAACGGTCGTACTTGGCGCGTTTTTCTTCATTACCCAAAACCTCGTAGGCCTCTGCTGCCTTTTTAAACTGATCTTCAGCTTTGGTATCATCCGGATTTTTATCAGGGTGAAATTCAATCGCCTTTTTACGGTATGCCTTTTTGATCTGTGCGGCAGACGCACCCTTTGAAATTCCTAGTATTTCGTAATAATCTTCTTTCATCTGTAATTCTTTCGTAATTTATTCCATTTATGATTTAAGCAACTTATTTTAGTTACCTACAACCACTTTTGGAAATCGTATGATGCGTTCACCCATTTTGTAACCTTTTTCTATTACATCTACTATTTTTCCTTTCAGAGATTCTTTAGGCGCGGGAATCTGTGTAATGGCCTCGTGCATTTCAGCATCAAAAACATCGCCTTCTTTTACCGTCATTTCGGTAAGTCCTTTAGACATTAAGGTCTCCCGGAACTTAATTTTTATGAGCTCTACACCCTTAAGTAAGTTTTTGTCTTTGGCCTTGGAGATCTCTGTAGAAGCTCTATCAAAATCATCAAGTACGGGCAACATGGCTTGTATCACTTCCTGACCAGCAGTCTTATAAAGCTCTGAACGCTCTTTTGCCGTGCGTCGTTTGTAATTCTCAAATTCGGCGAATAATCTGAGAAATTTATCCTTTTCCTTTTCTAGATCTTCTTTATAAGTCTGTAAAAGATCCACCTCTACGTCAGAGGCTTCCTTTTTAAATTCGGATTCTGCCTGCACTGCCTCTTGATCTATTTTACCTTTCTCCTCCTCAAATTGGCTATTTTGATTTTGCTCTCCTTCTTGTTCTTTTATGTTATCTGTGCTCATTGGTTTCTTCGGTTTCTTCTCAAAGGGCAAAATTGCTGCCATTTAATAATAAATGTCAAAATGTCATAGTCTTATATTTATAAAAAAATTAAGATCCAAAAGAGCTGAAAATTGTATTTTAGCCCATTAATTAACACTTAATACCGATTTTTTATGAAAATTAAATTTTTACCTATTCTAAGCCTTGCTGTAGTTCTTACGGCCATGGTTTCCTGTAAAGACAATAAAAATAAAACAGATGCCGGCGAAGCCGAAATGGCAGCGGAATCAAGTATACAAGCTTCAAAATTTATGGTTGATGCAGAAGCTTCAACCATCACTTGGGAAGGCAACAAGCCTACTAGAACACATCATGGAACCGTTAAACTGGAATCTGGCGTTATAAAAATGGAGGGAGATAGCTTAAGTGGAAGCTTTCTTATTGACATGACCACCATTACCGACAATGATCTTGAAGGTGAGCAAAAGACTAATTTGGAGCAACACCTTAAAGGTACCGTAGAAGGTAAAGAAGGTGACTTTTTTAATGTACAGAAATTCCCGACCGCAGCTTTTGAAATCACAGACGTGATGGAAGAAAATGACAAAAAAATGCTAGAAGGCAACCTTACCATTAAGGATTCTAAGAACAATATTTCTTTCCCCGTGACCTACACTTTAGACGGAAATACGATGAGTATAAAAAGTGAGCCTTTCACAATTGATCGTACCAAGTGGAATGTAAATTATGGTTCTAAATCTGTTTTTGATAATCTTGGAGATAAATTCATCAGTGATGATATTAAACTTACCATAGATATCGTTGCTAAAAAGCAAATGTAAACAAGCTATATTATAGTTGATCAAAGCCCGTTTTTTAACGGGCTTTTTTATTTTATGGCAATAGATCATAAAGCGCTTTCTCGATGCGCTCGTACTGAAAATCATATCCTTCCCCTCTTATTTTAGCCGAACTCACTTTTTGACTTTCAAGCACAACTGCAGCCATATCCCCCAGAATCAGTTTAAGTACAACAGCTGGCACATGCGGCAACCATAATGGTTTGTTCAAAATCTCTGCCGCTGTCTTGGTCAGGGTTGAATTAGTCACCGGGTGCGGTGCGGTAGCGTTATAGGTACCAGTACATTTATGCTGTATACAAAACACAAAAATAGCGGTCAGATCTTGAATGTGTATCCAGGATTGCCACTGTTTTCCCGAATCCAGAGGTGCGCCCACATATCCTTTTATAGGTTTTATGAGTTGTTGTAGGGCTCCACCATTTTCGGCCAATACAACCCCTATGCGTATTTTTGTCACTTCCACGCCCAAATCCTTAAATTGATCTGCCGCCTCTTCCCAAACTTTGACCGCATGCCCTAAAAAACTGGTATTATACTCAGGATATTCTTCGGTATATAAGGTTTCAAAGGAAGAAGGATACGCCCCGATGGCGCTGGCAGATATAAAATGACCGACTTCATTTTGATTTTCTCGCAGCGTTGTGAATAGTAAATTAGCAGTATTGATCCTGCTTTCTATAACCGCTTTTTTATGTTCAGCAGTCCACCGTTTTGCAATACTGGCACCTGCGAGATGAATTATGGTTTCTACACCTTCTAGACACGCAACGTCAATTTCATTTTTCTTCGTATCCCAGAGAAAACCTTTGTAGTTAGGTTTGTCCTTCAGTTTATCTGAGCTAGTGGTTAAGTAATAAACCTGAATGTCTTTGCTGTGGCATTCCTTTACGATCTGCTGTCCTATAAGTCCTGTGGCCCCTGTAATCAATACGCGCATAAGTTAGCTTTTGCATAAAATTAGTTAGAAAATGGCAGCAGCGGGCTGTATTTAAAACAGGTTTAACAGGGAATAAAACCTTATAATATACAGCGTCTTACTTAATGCTTATGGGTATAATCTTTGAGGGCATAAATCAAATTCTGACCAAAACTCCTCGCTGAAGAAGCCGTAACAGGCTGCCCATCAATTAGTGCGTATGGAAATTCTATGGTGGCAGATACAAGTAGTCCCTTGTTAAAAAAAGAGCTTGCCCAGGTTGTAAAAGAGCTGCCTTTAGTGTTGTTTGTATCGGTGTTCCAGGAGTCGCCCCAAGCCAGGTAATTGATCTTTTGATCATATTTCAATCTTTCCTGTACTGTTTTTTCGAGGATTTGAGCCAATTTCACTTGTTCATCTGCTAATGCCTTAGATTCACTGCCTACAAAACTGATACGCTCTGCCCCAGGACCCTTGATCCAAGGATCGTGTAAGTCTATCGCGATCCATTCGCTATCACCTATCCATGTGTTTTTGAGTTTTCGAATGGCTCGGGTGCTTTTGTAGATACTCTTACCAGAATAGTCCCGGTTGTGGTCCCGGGGAAGCCTGTTTTTTCCTTGATCGCCATCCTCAACGCCATCTTTATCCACAAATGGTATAATCATAAACTCTGTGGTTTTTAACAGCGATGTTATTTGTGGGTCATCGCTCAGTAAGGTCTCTATAATCCCCTCTATGATATAGTTGGCCATCATTTCGCTGGCATGGTGGCGCGCAGTAATCAAGATTTTACAACTGGGTGAACCGTCAAAATTTCCAATCCTGATTTTTTCAACCTTCCGTCCTTTTTTTGTTGTGGTCAGATAGGATAATTTTAGGTTTTTATTTTTTGCATAGGGCTTAATAAAACTTTGAAAATTTTCTTGGGTATAGGGCTGTCCCATGCTCAACCTGACGTGTTCGCCGCTCTTAAAATCAAAGGAAAACCAATTGGGACCTAGATCATCCTTTCTATTAATCCATTGCCAACTGTAACCACAATTTAAAGAGGAAGCAGCTCCCATATTGGTAAGAACATCTTTTTTTTCTGCTTTAAAGTACCACTTTTTAGATTCTTGAGAAACAGCTTCAAAATTCCAGTAGAACCATTCCCCGGCGGTCATTCTCAAGTCTGGTTTAAAATAAACCGTGTCTGCCACCACCTTGTCCACGACTACATTTCCCCCGGGAAAATCAGCCGTTATCGAAAGCTGCGCCACAGACGTTGTGGCCAAGAAAAGACAGGATAAAAAAGCAAAATACTTTACTGAAATAGGAAATGAAAAATTATGCAATTTAAAATGAAATAGGCTAAAATGGTATTTAACTGAATTTAAAGAAATTTCAAGCATAAGGCGTTTTAAACGGGATGAATCCCGCCCCATTATTTATTAATTGAATTTGTGAGGAAGCCTCACCGGTGATCTACAACTATATTTGAGTTGCTCACCGATTTTTTTTATTTTTCAGGTTAATTTAATGCCCGCAATTTCCCATCTTGCAAAGTAGCGCACATCCCTGTATCTTTATACACGATCTAATATAGGCCAAGCTTAATATAAATTGTCGATCATCTCCAAAAAATAGTTCTTTTGGCACTTTAATCGGCCAAAGCGCGCCCCATAAAAAGGATTTACATGAAAAACCTGCTTTTAGCATTAGTTACCGGATTTTTACTGGCCATGGCTTGGCCCACTTATGGCTTTCCACTACTATTATTTGCCGCCTTTGTACCACTCCTTTTCGCAACTCGAAATATAAAAACCTCCACAAGTGGCAAAAAAGGATGGAAGGTTTTGGGCTTGGCGTATGTGAGCTTTTTTATTTTCAATATTATAACGACCTATTGGCTCTACTTTTCCACTGGTTTTGGGATGTGGTTTGCGGTACTCGCCAATTCGTTGCTTATGGCGCTGGTGTGGCGTATTTATTTTTTTGTGAGTCAACGCCTTTCCAATCTGCTCAGCCTTATTTTTCTTGCCTCGCTCTGGATGCTTTTTGAGTGGATGCACCTGCACTGGGAATTCTCGTGGCCATGGCTCAATCTTGGCAACGGTTTTGCCACCTTTACGGGCTGGATTCAATGGTATGAATATACTGGCGCCTTTGGCGGAAGCCTTTGGGTTTGGGCTGGAAACATAATGCTGTTTTTGACTTTAGAGCGCTATTTTCAATGGAAAAACGGCAAAAAACCATATACCGGTCTCTTGGGCTTTGTAGTACTTATTGCAGTGCCCATACTTATTTCACAGCTTATCCTGGCCACGTATTCCGAAAAAAAGGACTCAGAAGAAATTGTGCTTCTACAGCCCAATATTGATCCCTATACCGAAAAATACAACATCACCAATGAGCGCATTGCTGATCTTCTTTATGAAGATGCTGCAAAAGTGCTTGACAGTACTACGCGCTACCTCATCGCACCAGAAACTGTGCTCGCAGAAGGTTTTGGTACAGAGCTGAGCAATTTTGAGTTTTCGCCCGAAAAGGAAAAAGCCAAAAATTTTTTAAAAAACTACCCGAACTTGAATTTTCTCACCGGCATTCAATTTTATAATTTTCATAAAGATAAAAGCGAATTGTTGCCCACCAGTAATTTTCTGGGCAAAGACCGTGTGGGCGATACGGTATGGGGAGACTTTTATAATTCGGCGGTGCTGCTCAATAAAAATGATACCAGCCAGATTTACCACAAAAGCAAACTGGTGGTAGGCGTTGAGAATTTCCCCTATCAGAGTATTCTAAAACCCTTGCTGGGAGATATTATGATAGACCTGGGCGGGACGGTTTCCATGAAAACCAAACAAAAAAACCGTACTGTTTTTAATGCGACAGATTACTCAAAAGTCGCCCCGGTGATCTGCTATGAGTCGGTTTACGGAGAGTATGTAACGGGTTATGTGCGCAATGGAGCACAGTTTCTGGCCATAATCACAAACGACGCGTGGTGGGGAAATACCCAAGGCCACAAACAACACCTCAATTATGCGCGGCTAAGGGCGATAGAAAACCGGCGCGATGTGGCGCGTAGCGCAAATACGGGCATATCTGCATTTATAGACCAGACCGGGAAAATTACAAAACAATTGGGCTATGGTGAACACGGCACTTTAAAGGGCATCGTGAACAAAAATGACCGCTTGACTTTCTACACAAAATATGGTGATTTTATACCAAAAACCGCCTTGATACCGGCAATTTTGCTTCTTTTGTTCTCTTTTTTCAAGAAAAAACAAACCCAACATATCTTTGGAGGGATGTCATAAAAAATTTGTTTTAACGGAACCCTTCGGCAGTGGTATTGTATAATGTATATTGTCTACTATATATTGTAAAACTGCCACTGCCACCTGAGACTGCGACTGAAAAGCGCCTTTTTTAATCAAAAAACCAATCAAATATTGCTTGATTTGATCATTTCTTTTTTCATTCCTTTACGAAACTGCAGATTAAAACGTATTATTATCTACCAAATTTTGACCCCTTTAAAAAGGACCACCGTCACGATATTCTATGAAAACCATTATAAAATTTATAAAAAATTATTATACTAAAGTTCTGCAAAGCATCGCTTTTTACCCCGTCCTTATTAGCATACTTTTTTTGATTATCGCATTTGGAGGCTTGGAGGTTGAAAATTTTGAACCTATAAGAAACTTAAAGAAAAATCTCCCATACCTTTTTATTCAGGATTATGAAACGGCACGATCTATTTTATCCACCTTTATAGGCGGTATTTTATCCCTTACCGTTTTCAGTTTTACCATGGTAATGTCCGTTTTGAGTCAGGCTTCGGCCAATTTTTCACCGCGACTTTTGCCAGATCTTATTTCGAACAAGCGGCACCAGATCATTTTAGGGGTTTATATTGGCACGCTTTCCTACTGTATTATAATTCTAATATCGCTGGGTGCAGCTGGGGTAGATTCTGGTTCGCTGGGGCTTAGCACCATGTTTGCCGCCCTACTTGGCGTTGTTTGTATAGCGTTGTTTGTCTATTTTATACACAATATTTCCCGGGCGATTCAGATTCAGAATATTGTGGACAGCATTTCAAAGTCAAGTTCAAAATATTTTAAAACAAAATTAACGGAGCAAAAAGAATCTAAAGAAGCAATGGAAACGATAGACACTTCTGAATGGACGCTTGTCAAAAGCAGCAAATCGGGCTATTTCAGAGATTTTGATCCTACCTTGTTATCTAAATCCATTAAAGATATTGAAAATGATATTTTTGTGGTCCCTTATATCAATCAGCACATCTGGAAGGGAGCGCCACTTTTGAAAATAAAAAAACAGCCCACCGAGGAGGAAAATGAAAACCTCGATTTTTGTGTGACCCTGTCATCAGACCGGCTGGAAGGTGAAAAAGGAATCGGCGGCTTAATAAAACTTATGGAAATTGCCGTCAAGGCCATGTCACCTGGTGTAAATGACCCCGGAACGGCTATAGATGCCATTATAAAGCTTACCGAGCTGTTGCGATCTCAACTACAATTACCCCAAATTTCTGTGGAAAAGTCCAAAGATGGAAAACTCACGATAATAAAAAAAATAATAGATGCTGAAGAGACCATGCGCTTGCTCATACAACCCATTCGGCAATATTCAAAACAGGACAGCGCGGTGTGTTACGTACTCATTGAAGCACTGCAGTTTATAACTCAGGAACCTGATATTTCGCAAGATAAAAAAGCAGTTATTGAAGCCGAACTTGCCGCCCTAAAACGGGATATAGAAGAATCTATAGAAAACGAAACCGACAAGCAGCGCGTTCTGCGCTTGCTAGATAATCCTAAAACGCTGTGAAAGTGTCCTATTGTCTTGAAAATATCTGTATTAGGCGATTTTCGGAGGTGAATCTATAATTATTGACCGCGATAATAGATCATGGTACTACAGGTTTTTAACAGTATATTGAGGTCAAGAAACAGATTTCTGTGTTTGATATAATAGAGATCGTACTGTAATTTTTCGAGTGCATCTTCTGTAGATTGCGCATACCTGCCGCGTACCTGCGCCCAGCCCGTAAGTCCAGGTTTTATAACATGCCGCGTTTCATAAAAGGGAATTTTTTTTGAAAGCGCCCTTACAAATTCTGGCCGTTCTGGCCGTGGCCCGATGAGATTCATATCGCCACGCAAAATATTGATGCACTGCGGCAGTTCGTCAAGTCTTGCATTCCGCAATATTTTACCAAACCCCGTAATTCTTCGATCCCCTTTTTGAGACCACTCCGCACCATTCTTTTCTGCATTTTCAACCATGGTCCTGAATTTTATGATTTGAAATGTTCTTCCGTTTAAGCCCACGCGATCCTGTTTATAAAGTAACGGACCTTTATTCGCAAGCCTATTTCCTACAACTATAAATGGGATCAAAACAAGTGTAACCAGCGAACAGACAAAGGCGAAAAAAACATTAAAAAACCTATTATAAAAGATATATAACCTGTTTTTATTGCTTCTGCTAAAGGGGAAATATTTGTAGAAATCCAGTTCCATATGCTCTACAGGAACCTTGTGCGTGATTTCTTCATAAACTTGCGTGTATTCCCTGATCGTAAAACCCTTTTCCAGCAATCTGATGAGCTGCGTATACAACTGAAAATTAATACCTTCGCCAGCACTTGAAACTACAATTTCTGAAACTGCATATCTACGCACTGCTTTTTGAATATCTACTAACTCTACCACCTTTAATTTGACATTCTCATTAGATTGCAAGGGCTTATCCGTATTTACAAAACCAATCACCTTATAATTGGGATCTGCAACGTGAAGATTGTGTGCAATTAACTGTATATCAAATGCATTACCCACCACTAGCACGCGCTTGTTAAACCTAGGAGTAGAAAACAAGATAATATACAAGTACCTCCAGCCCAATAAAGCCAATACCATAGCTGAAAAGAAAACGAGAATTTGAATACGGTTTGCTGGTAGTACCGGTGTAAAATAAGGAGTAAGCAAGTAAAATAAGGCGGTGACAGAAACGGTTAGTAGTATGTTCTTTAATGTAGTCTGAAAACTTGCTGCGCGCTGCAGGTCATAGAGTTCAAAAATGGTCCCGAATATCATGAGATAGAGACCAAGGGTTATTGACCAGATCCACTGGGATTGAGTAAGCGTTAAATATCCAAAATGAAACGAGTAACCCACAAGAGTTAACACCAGGAAGACGGAGAAGAGATCCATGATACGCAACAGAATTTTTCGCTCTGAAATATCAAAATGGAGATTGCTTGAAAAAGGCACGTTAACATATTTAAACGTAAATATAATGCTTTTTATCGGAGCACCTTTTCCCATTGTAACTTAATGGAACTCCAATCAAAACCTACTGCTGTTTTTCTTCCATTTTTAGCCATTTTTTGTGCTTTTTCAGGGTTTTTTATAAGATCCTTTATCCGATTTACAAATCCTTCTGCATCATTATCATCAACTAACAACGCATTAACTCCGTTTTCCAATAAATAGGGAATTCCTCCCACATTTGTGGAAATCACGGGCAATCCCAACGCCATGGCCTCAATGACACTCACAGGGGTATTGTCAAAATGGGTAGTATTAATGAAAATATCAAAATCGGCAGCACGGTTGATCCATTCGTTTTTAGTCAATTTACCGGTAAAATCGACTGTTAATTGGTGTTTTATGGCGTATTTCCTGCATTTTTCTAAACTTCCATCTTTGTCAGGCCCTACCATGCATAGACTGGCATCAGGATAATCTTTTATAAGTTCATTGAAGATTTTAAGCGCCAGCAACGGGTTGTATATTTCGGCGAAAGCCCGAACCCAAAGTAACCTCGGCCGAACAGGAAAACGTTCTTTGAAAGCATAATCTACCAGCGGAATACTATTGGGAATACGCTGGATATTTCCAAACCCTTTCTGCTTAAAATGAGTCTCCAAAAACGCAGAAGGAGCGATGTTCAAATAGGCATTTTTAAAGAGAATTTCACAGGTTTTAGGGGATTTAGAAAGCCGTTCGGGCAATCTGCCGCCCCGCAGCAAGGGCAAGTACTTCAGACCCATTATTTTACTCAACCTTCCCAGCACGACAGCATACCAGAAATTGGTCGTGCTGTACGTATCTATCAGCATGTAATCCACATTATTTCGATGCTTAATTAGGCTGAAAACCATACCGAACAGCCTCCATATTTTATTTTTTTTAGAGGAAGCATAATAAAGCGTAAACCCCTCCTGCTCCAGCAGAGGTCCTAGAATATCAATGCTTGTGGGCGATGCGCCTTTACCCGCTAATTTGTTCCCTATGTAGAGCAGTTTTTTTTTCATGTACAATATTAATGAGGGCAAGCGCATATAGAAAAGCTGGGGCCGCGATACGCATTGAGGAATGGTTTATGGTCAACAGCCAAAATCCCAAAAAGGAATAAAAAAGATAATTTTTCCGATTTTTCAATCGAAAAGCTAAAGGAACCAAAATAAGCAGCATAAGGGCAGCCAGGCCAAACAGGCCATGCTCAGACAGCAACCTGCTCATTTCATTGTGCGATGCCGCAAGAAGCCCATATCTTTCTTCCCGGTATTCTCTGGTTTTGCCCACGCCAATCCCCATAATGGGATTTTCCCAAAAGAAAGTCAATTCTGAACTTATCAGTTCGCTCCTTCCCGTGCTGAGGTTTTCTTTAATTCTCCCAGTAGCGTCTTTATTGGCATAACGCAGGTCGATCAGACCCATTGTTCGTATGGATGTTATAAACCATACGGTCAAAATGGCGCCCGCGATAAGGACGAGATAACCGCTAATGTTCACTCTTTTGGCACTGGAGATCCCTTGGAAATATGCGTATAGAAAAGCGACGCAAATGAGCAGTGCCGTGAATACTCCACCGCGGGAAAAAGTGAGGATCGCCCGGTAAGTCACCAGCATGAAAAGCGCTAGATTTATAAAGAAGACCACTTTATTCCTCACATCCACAAACAACTGCACAAAAAGCGCAAACATGCCCAAACCAAGGATCGTGGAGACCTGATTAGGCCCAAAACCTCCGGAAAGGGCAAAGTTAGACGCAGTGCCATTGAGTACATCACGGGTATCTGGCGTATAAAAGTAAAGGTAAGCGGTCATTGCAATGACCGGCATAAGTAGCGCCCACAAAACATATTGGAGCTGTTTTTTTGTTATGCGCCTATCATAGCAGTATAAAGCGGCAATCCCAAGACAAATCGGTCCGCTGAGATTAAAAATGATTGCTTTACGCACATTAGTATCAAAATCTAGCGTGGAGGCCGCATAGATTACGCCAGGTAAAAGGAGTACGAGATATAACCAGTAGGGAGCAGATTTCCGAGAGGTTCCGCTTAAAAATAGACCAATAAGGAGAAAACAAATCACAGAATATTTCCCAGTTTCCCAGGGAATAACAGTACTGGTCATCCTAAAAACCACCTCACCGCCGGTCATATATGCGGCTGCGATAAGTGCTTGATTTTGCCTATTTCCACTTTTTAAAATGGAGTATAAAAAATAACATACAGCACTTAGAAAATAGACGGTGCCCAAAGGCTTATATACAAACAAAGCAAAGCCAATGCCCACGTGAAGACACAGTAGACGTAAATACATTATATTATTTGCGTTGGCTTGTTTGCTCATAAATTTTCAATACCCGCGACAAGATAGCATCCCCGCCGTAATTATCAAGAATATGACGTTGAAAAGCACGACCACTTTTCTCTGCCTGCGAGGGATTTTTCAAATAGGCTCCCATTGCTTTGGCCAAGCCTTTACCATCTCCTGGTTCAACATAGTTTCCGTGACCGCTTAGAACCTCTCTGCACTGCCCCACATTTGTGACCACCACAGGTAACGCGGCCTGGCCATATTCTAAAAGCGCCAAAGGCAATCCTTCAGAATCTGAACTTAGCACGCCCAGGTCAAAATAGGGTAAAATTTCGGTTATTGTAGGATGCGTACCGTGGTAATATACTTTAGGTACGTCTGCTTTGATAATTTGCAGGATGCTCTGGGCATAAATATCGTTGAATTGTGAACCAAAAAGATGCAACGTGGCTTCCGGCTCTTCGGCTAAAACCTTTGCGAAAGCATCAAGTAGTAAGCCATGATTTTTAACCGGACGCAGATTAGCGACACAGACAATGCGCTTTCCGGCAACACCTTGAAAAGTATTCTCGTACGCAGTATTCCTTTCCTGTGGAACAATAAAATTCTTAATATAATAAACCCTTTTATGGCGTAAAGTAGTCTCTGCCCAGTGTTTCAGATCTACATTTACCGAGAAAATACAGTCAAAGATACAAGAGCAAAGCCGAAGCACAGAACTTCTGCGACCTTTGAGTTCATTCCCATAATGATCATGCCAGATAAGAACCACCTTTGGCGACAACATCTTCTGTAGCGCGGCGATAAAAAAACTACTACCATGAGCATGAATAATATCAATCTCATTATTTTTGATAAACTTTTTCAGTTTTAGGAAAGCACGTCTATCAATAGTTTTTTTTCGGTTTAAAAATAGATAACCCACCTGGCTATCCACAACCGTTAAGAGCGGCCCCTCTTGACGTGTTGCGCAGAGAAATGACTTCTCTAC
>Ga0307486_1002330_pt1 | contig 13382 bp, 12 predicted proteins | sample CBIW02metaG_FD_203663 | JGI IMG/M metagenome (GOLD analysis project Ga0307486, IMG submission 203663) | Sea-ice brine microbial communities from Beaufort Sea near Barrow, Alaska, United States - CBIW 0.2 | ecosystem: Environmental > Aquatic > Marine > Coastal | place: USA: Alaska | collected... | reverse complement strand
GTTCGGCTGCGGTTATTGGGCTCGTTTTCGGTGCACAGACGGTGCCGTGGCTGTTGGGGCAGCTGGATGAGTCACAACCCTGGTGGTTGTGGACTTTCGTCCCAGCACTGTTCGGATTGCTCGTCGTCGTCGTGATTCTTTCCTTCGCCAACAGGTGGGTGCGTGGGATTCACGGAACGTTTGCCGTTGTCTACTTTTTGGCGCTGCTGAGTTGGCCCTTTACGATTCTTCCCGGGGTAGAAGTTTTCAGCGGCATTCACTGGCTGAACTACCCCATCACTGTCGGCACCGCGATGGCGACGATCGCGTTTGGTCGAGTGCTCGCAACCATCTATCTTTTTGCCGCGCCCTCCATTTACCTCGTGGTGCGCATGCTGCCAGAGGGTGGGAACGCGCCCTGGCAACTGGCCGTCCTCGAAGCGTTCTATGCCCTCATTCTGGGCAGCGCAATCTTGATCATCGTCACAATGTTGCGCCAAGCCGCGTCTAATGTAGACGACGCGCAAGCCACAGCACTGCTGCGCTATGGCAATGCCGTGCGGCAGCACGCTACAGAGGTGGAACGGGTTCACGTCGACTCCATCGTGCACGACAGTGTGCTGACCACCCTTATTTCGGCCGCGCGCGCCTATTCGCCGGAGGCAGAGCGGCTGGCGGCTGTTATGGCGGGAAACGCCATTAGTCATCTGAAGGAGGAGGCAGCTACCTCACCGGATGACATCTCGACTGTGCAAGCTACTGAACTCGCTCATCGGGTTGTTGCATCAGCGGAACTGCTCGCAGCCAACTTCACTTTCTCGGTTCGGAGCGTTGGCGCACGGTCGCTTCCTGCGGCCGCAGCCGAAGCCGTGCACTCCGCCGCTGTTCAAGCAATGGTCAATAGCCTCCAGCACGCGGGCGGCGTGGACATCGAGCGCAGCGTTGAAGTGCGCGGGCTCGAGGGCAATGGCATCGAAGTTCTTGTCACAGATACCGGTCAAGGTTTCGACATCGACCGCGTGCCAAGTGAACGACTTGGGGTGCGTGTCTCGATTGTGGAGCGCGTTGCGAACGCAGGAGGACGCACGGCAATTGCGTCAGTGCCGGGCACGGGAACTCAGATTTGCATTCAATGGCCACACGGGAATGAGAATGACGAAGTGTTAGGCGCGGCCGAACTCGGTGAGGATCCTCTATGAACATCGGAGTTCCACGCTATTTGATTGTCGGCATGGCGGCCCTGTTCTCGGCCTACCATGTCCTCCTCGCGCTCTACACGATTGATATCCCTGAACGCCCGGCACCAATCTATGCAGCAATGGCCTTGTATGGCATCGCGACCGTCATCAGTTTGCTTCCCTTTAGGCCGATTCGGATGCCCATTTGGATGGCAGCTTTCAACTTTGCCACGGTCGCCGCAATCACTCTGCTTGTTGCGAATGAACTGGATTTTGGGCGAGAGGGCGGAACCGGGTATGCCACTTGGTATGTCGCGGCCAGCGGTACGCTGCTCACGATTACATCTACCCGCGGGCGCCACACGTTCGCGTGGCTCGGAATCGGCTTTATGGTTGCACACACGTTCACGATCGTTGGTCCAGTAGGGCCGGCAGGGCTCTTCAGCCTTGGCATCGTCGGTAGTGCTTCATGGGTGGCAATGTCGCACGTTCTCAGCAGCGGCCTAGCTAAGGCATCCAAGGACGCGCAGCGCTTTGTGTTGGCCGAGCAAGAAGCAACGGACTGGCAGGCGGCGCAAGACGCGCACGTGCACGAACGTCAGTTCCGACTCGAGCAGACCGGCACTATGGCCTTGGCAATGCTTGGGCGCATTAAAGAGACCAACGGAGATCTCTCCGCGGCGGAACGACGCGAGTGTCTCAACCTTGAAGGGGCAATCCGCGATGAGATTCGCGGGCGCAAACTGCTGAACGATGCCGTGCGAGAGCAGGTGATGATTGCCCGACGTCGTGGCGCTACTGTGACGCTTCTCGATGAGGGCGGCATCGATGATCTCGCTGATATTGATTTGGACCGAGTGCTCAACCGGCTGGCGTTGGCAATCCAGTCAACGAGCGCCGACAAAGTTATCGCTCGCACAGTTCCTGAAGGTTCGGATGTCGCAGTCACCGTCGTTGGGCTCCATACTGCTGACGATGGCGAATCAACCGCTCTCGGTCTTGATTCGCTCGAAGACGACGTCGTCGACATTTGGTTAGAAATTCCGCGAGTGGAAGTCGCACACGCAGTCCGTTAATGCGGAAGAGCCGGAGTGGCTATAAGAAGCACTTCTCCGGCTCTTCGCTAGAACCCGGGCCAGGACGATAACCCGAATACCGTCCTGATCCGCCCCCAAAGATTTGGCCCGCTTACCCTAGTCGGCCAAACTTTGGCGGTGTAACTCCTATGGAGATTCACCTAGCAGTTAATATTCTGCACCAAGGAATCGAGGAGCACAGTCGGTCCTTCGGGGGACCTTCGGGGGACAATGTTCGCCGAACACTGTGATCGAGCCTCGAATTTTATGGAATTCGCCGAATTCCGCGCGCGAACACCGGGGTACGCCGGTGCGATTCTGCGTGTCGGCGCTGAGAAACGTTTTAGCCGCCAGCGCGTGCGTTCCAGGCGCCTCGTCCGGGCGACAATGGTGTGCGAATCGGGCGTTGACCGCGAGCCCAAGCTGAGGCTGGTGGCGCGTCATCAGCGCCGGCAAGTTCGCCGGACTCCACGAGGGCAGCCTGAACGACCGCAGTAACCGCGGCAATCTCCTCTGGAGTGACATTCGACGTGACGATACGGATGCCCACAGCCTCGTCGTTGGCGTCTGAGCGGTTCACAGCGGGATGTTTCCGTGCTTCTTGGGCGGCATACTCGCGCGCTTCGTGCGTAGCGAACGAAGGGCCTTCACGACCTGCACGCGAGTGGCGGCTGGCTCAATGACGCCGTCGAGCTCGCCGCGCTCGGCCGCGAGGAACGGGCTAGCAACGTTGTAGGTGTATTCGTTGGCGAGACGCGTGCGCACTGCCGCGACATCCTCGCCATTCGCTTCAGCCGCTTTGATCTCACCGCGATACAAAATGTTGACAGCACCCTGGCCACCCATGACGGCGATCTCTGCGGTGGGCCACGCATAGTTGAGATCGGCGCCCAACTGCTTGGAACCCATCACAATGTAGGCCCCGCCATAGGCTTTGCGCGTGATGACGGTGACAAGGGGCACGGTTGCTTCCGCATAGGCGTAGAGCAGTTTGGCTCCACGGCGGATGACACCGGTCCACTCTTGGTCGGTGCCGGGAAGGTAGCCTGGAACATCCACCAGAGTGAGGATGGGGATGCTAAAAGCATCGCAGAACCGGACGAATCGGGCAGCCTTCTCGCCAGCCTCGATATTCAAGGTGCCTGCCATTGCCTGAGGCTGGTTAGCAATGATTCCTACTGATCGGCCCTCTACGCGCCCAAAGCCAACAACGATGTTCGGGGCGAATAGTGGCTGCGTCTCGAGGAAGTCGCCGTTATCGACGATGTGCTCAATGATCGTCTTCACGTCATAGGGCTGGTTGGGGCTGTCGGGGATGATCGTGTTGAGCTTGCGATCCTCATCCGTGACCTCCAACTCAACTTCACTCTCGTAGATGGGTGCATCCGCGAGGTTGTTGTCTGGCAGGAAGCCAACAAGCGTGCGGGCATAGTCGAGGGCATCCTCTTCATCGCTCGCAAGGTAGTGGGCGACGCCGGAGACCTTGTTGTGGGTGAGTGCTCCGCCGAGCTCTTCCATTCCCACATCTTCGCCGGTAACCGTCTTGATGACGTCGGGGCCGGTAACAAACATTTGGCTGGTCTTGTCGACCATGATGATGAAGTCGGTGAGAGCGGGAGAATATACGGCTCCACCGGCAGCTGGGCCCATAATGATGGAGATCTGCGGGATGACGCCCGAGGCCTGAGTGTTTCGACGGAAAATCTCGCCGTACTTGCCGAGAGCAACGACACCCTCCTGGATGCGAGCTCCACCGGAGTCGAACATTCCGATGATCGGAACGCCCGTCTTCATCGCGTGGTCCATGATCTTGATGATCTTTTCGCCGGCAACCTCGCCGAGCGATCCGCCAAAGATGGTGAAGTCTTGCGCGTAGATAGCAACCTGGCGACCGTGGATCGTGCCAGTACCGGTGACGACTGCGTCGCCATACGGGCGCTTCTTCTCCATGCCGAACGCGTGCGTGCGGTGGCGAACGAATTCATCGAGCTCAACAAAAGAACCGTGATCGAGCAATTGTTCGATGCGTTCACGGGCCGTCATTTTGCCCTTGGCGTGCTGCTTTTCGATCGCAGCTTCACCGCTGGCAGTCACGGCCTCGTGATATCGGTTCTTGAGATCGGCGATCCGGCTGGCGGTCGTGAACATGTCTGGAGTGGAGTTGTCTTCGGTCACTGTGTCACTTTACCCACCCATCGACTGCTTGTGTGGTTGGCGGAACCCACAAGTTTGAAGGGCATTTCATTGAGGAAACGCTACGAGGTTGCTGCAATGGTCGCGACGCCCGCAAGTACAAGCGCCACTCCCCACAGTTGAACTCTCATCAATCGCTCGTTGTGGAAGCGCCATCCGAGGAGGGCAGTAACGACGGGATACAGCGAAGCGAGCACGGCGACAATCGACAGGGCCCCGCTGAGGCTTGCAAACGCAAAGCTAATGTTTGCGGCAAAACCGAGGACACCGATTGCAACAATTCCGAGTAGTGAGAGTCCGCGCGCCTTCGGTACCTGCTTGAAAATGATCAGGCCGCCTGTGTACATCACGAGCACGGTTACCGCATCCGTGAGCAGCGTTGTGGTGACGCTCGTCGCACTGCCCAATGCGATTGCAAGGTTCGCAACGCCAAAGGCAAGGGCGGCGATTCCTCCGAGAACAATGGCTTGAGTGCCGCCTGCCGACGGCACCTTCCGTTTAATCTCAGGGCCACTTGCGAGCACAGTGCCGACAACCGCGGCGGCAAGGCCGAGGGCCAGAATGATCGTCAGTTGGTCGCCCATGATGATTCCGACAGTGACCGGAACGAGAACGCTGAGTGAGGTGATGGGGGCGATCACCCCCATCGTGCCGATCGCCAGCGCCGTGAACAGGGATGACACGGCAATCGCCGCAGCAAAGCCTGCGACGAGTCCCCACACGATCGAAGAAGTGGCAGTGAAATCGAATGGGTCGATAATGGCCTGCGGCGTCAGCGAGATCACGGCGACGATCTGTGACAGGAACAGAACCGTGAGCATCGGGAGTTTGCGAGAGAGAGTCCCACCGAGAAAATCGGAAAGCCCGAAAAATATACTCGCCAGCAGTGCGAGCCCAATGAGTCCCGTCACGATGTGGCGTGTCCTTGAGAGGCAAGAGTCGCAACGAAACCCTCGACATTCACTGGCCTTTCCTGCCACCCGAGCTCGTGGGCAAGCCGCATCAACTGTGGTGGCTCAACAGCCGCACGCTCAAGGTCATCAAAGCGAGTGAACACGTCAGCTGGTGTGCCATCTGCCCGAATCTGGCCCTGCGCCATCACCACAACGCGCTCGAAGTTCTCGGCACAAAAATCCATGTCGTGCGTGATTGCGATGACGGTTCGACCATCTCGCGCAAGCGATTGAGTGATCTCAGCAACCATTCGTACCCCGAACTCGTCCTGGCCAGTTGTCGGCTCATCAAGAACCACAATCGGAGTCCTCATGGCGAGCACAGCGGCGATCGCAACGCGTTTGCGCTCTGAAAGCGACAGGTGGTGTGGATGCACGTCGGCCTGATCAGTCAGCCCGGTAAGTGCGAGTGCCTCGGCGACTGCGCTGTCCTGCTCGGCGCCAGCGAGGCCGAGATTCTTGGGCCCGAATGCGACGTCCTCGCGAACTGTGCGCGCGAACAGTTGTTCATCCGGATTCTGGAACACGTAACCGACTCGCTCAGACAGATCAGCGATCTGTCGTCCGTCAGTTATCCAATCGCCAATGTGGACACTGCCGTGGGATGGCCGAAAGATGCCGTTGAGGTGGCGCACGAGCGTCGTCTTGCCCGCGCCATTTTGGCCGACGATTGCAAGGCGCTCGCCGCTGGGAATCGTCAGACTGATTCCTTGGACAGCTTCGACGCCCGAGGGGTACGAGTAGCGAACCTGGTCGAATCGAATCTCCATGTCAGCGCCCCGTCCTCTGCGTCGTGAAGTACACGGTCGAATCGCTCAAGGAGACAGGCAGTGCCGCATCCGGTGCCGTGAGCCCCTCATCACGGGCAGCCCGGGCGGCACGCGTGTAGCGTGTGCTCCCCACTGACCACGATTCAAGCCTGTCATCGGTGAGAACCGTGCGCGGGTTGTCCTCATAGACGATGCGACCCTCCGCGAGCACCGCGATGCGGTCTGCATGCTCACGCAACAGCTCCATCTTGTGCTCGAAGATCAGAACGCTTGTGCCGGCGTCGGTAAGAGCGCTGATCACATCGAAGACCATCCGACTTCCGCCCGGATCAAGTTGAGACGTTGGCTCGTCCATCACCAATACCGGTGTGCCCATCACGATGACGCTCGCGATTGCGACAAGTTGCATCTGGCCACCGGAGAGAGCGTATGGCGAGCGATCAAGAAGGTGGTCAATCCGCAATAGCTTGGCGACATCCGCGACCCGACTGATCATTTGATCGCGCGGAACCCCAGTGTTCTCGAGGCCAAACGCTATCTCCTCGCGCACGCTGAACTTTGCGCCCGAGATCTGGTTAAACGGGTTCTGAATGACGAGCCCGACTTGGGCGACGGCCTCCGCGAGTGGCAGCGACGAAATCTGTACATCGTCGACAGAGACCGAACCGGCAAGGGTGCCGCCTTCGACGCTGGGGATGAATCCCGCGATGATCTTCGCGAGGGTAGTTTTTCCGACACCAGATGCGCCAACGACGCCAACGACTTCACCGCGCGCGACGCTCAGGTCTACGCCGTCGAGAACATAGTGGTCAGTGTCGGGGTACGCATAGGCCACATCACGGAGCTCGATCATTTAAACACCCCAAGCAGTGAGAGCACCACTGAGGCCAGAGCAATCGCGGCCAGCGCCCACCTGGCAATTTTCTGGCCGAGTGGATCCTCGACCACCACGAAGCTCGTATGGGTGGCAGGTGAACTGAACCCTCGGGCCTCCATGGCTGTGGAGCGTTCCTCGACGTCCGTGAACATTCCAAGCACGAGTGGAGAGACCAGGGGAAGAACCGCAGCTACTCGACGAAGAGGATTACCTTTTAGCCGCAACCCCCGAGCTTGCTGTGCAAGCAAGATGCTTTGCGCTCGGGTTTGGAAGGCAGGGATGATCTGCAGAGTTGAACTGATGACGTAACTCATCTTGGGCGACATCCCCTTCTGAGTGAGGCTCGTCATGAGGAGAGCGGGGTCGGTTGTCAGCAGGAGCACGAGCGAGCACAACACAAGAGCTGCAATGCGTGAGCCAATACCGAGAGCGAACATGAGCCCCTCAACGGTCACGCGCGCAGGCCCGAATTCCGCAAGAACCGTGGTGCCTTCTGGAAAGAACAATCCTTGAAGCAGCACAAGCACGATCAGGATGGGCAGCAGGAGTTTGAGGGAAAGACTGAGTAGCCTGCCGCCGGTGCCAGAAATTACGGCGGCAGGCATGACGACGAACACAACTATTCCAAGCGCAACCCACCAAATTTGCACGGCAAACACGATGATGATTATGCTCAGCATCGCCACAAGTTTGGTGACTGGATTGAGTCGGTGGACCGCGGACTCGCGATCTTCATAGAGTGTCGTCGTCATCGAGTTAGCTCGTCGGTGTTGTTCCGCTGTCCGATGAACGAGAGTCGTCACCCGTGGTCGACGCGGGGCTGTCAGATCCACCCGCTGCCCGACGTGGTGCCCTCGTGGGTGCCGCGTGCTCAGACTGCTTTCCAAATACGTTGTACTCCCGCACGAAGGGGAACCTAGAACGGAACCGACTCGGCAGCGCGTACAGAATGATCACGACGATCGTGAACGTGATCACCTTGTCGAGCGGATCAGAAAGCAACCCTTGGAATGTTGTTGATGCAAGCAGCGAGTTTCCGACAGCGCGGAAGGCCGCAACGATCGCCCCATTGCCACCACCGGTTGCTCCGCCAAAGATGAATGCGGCGATCGGCGAGGAAACAAGCGCTGCGACGATTCCCGTGATCAGACCGGCGATCGGCGCAAGGTAGAAGCGACGGAACATTCCCAGGCGGCCCGCGTATCCGGCCAACACGCCAATGACTACTGCTGTTACCGCGAATGGAAGCGCGATCGGGCTGATTGTCATTCCCCAGATCACGTTCGTGAGCGCACCGGTGAGTGCACCAGCCGCCGGTCCGGCAAGAACGCCGACCAGAATCGTTCCGATCGAGTCAAGGTAAATCGGAAGTCCAAGCGAAGCGGCGATTTGCCCGACAACAATGTTGACAGCGATCGCAACGGGCACCAGGGCGATTGTCGTCGTAGGCAACCGGTGAATTGTTCCAGCGGCGATCAGGACCGAGCCGAGCAAGTAGCCGATGATCGCAATCAGCGAGGCCTGACCAAAGTCGCCTTCAGCAAACTCGCTTGGCTGACCGAGGATCAGGTACAGGTAGGTCGCAATGATGACGACGGCCCCAATGGCGACAAAGACTCGATTGCGTACTTTATTGGCTTCGACAGGTGTGTGTGACGTTGACATGAAATACCTCCTTGTATTGCGTTGCTTAGGGGAAACAGTCGAGCGGTTCGCGAGCCGAGTTGGGGGCCTCCTTGCGTGTTAAGGGTTGAGGGTGCGCGCGAGAGAGCTAACGCGCTCGATAAGGTGAACGAAAAATGCTTCTGGATCTGTTGCAATGATGATGTCGGCATTGGGCTCTCGGCCCCACATGCCACGCCAATCAGCCACGGTTTGGCCCCGCGTGAGCGTTCCCGCAAGTTCGACATCCACCGTGGCGGGTCTGGGTTGACCAAGCTCGGGGTGAAGGGCAATCGCCGCCGCGAACGGGTCATGCATGTGCGCGAGAAAGCCCTGATCGTGAGCCCGATGGAATTCCATATAAAAGCGCACGGCATCCGAGAGGTGACGAACGAGAGGGTTGGATGCTTGGGAGCGCGTGCCCTCGACGTCGTCCTCCGCAATAATTTCGGCAGGCGTGCTCAACGAGTCGCGAGCCAATCGCTCAACGTGGTGCGGTTTCATTTCGATGAACTCAGTCACGTCGAGTGCGCACACCACAGGGCGTCGATCTGCGGGCAGAACGGAGAAGGCATCGAAGACAATTTTTGCTGACTCAGGGTCGACCGCGATATTCCACTCAGTCGTCGGAAGAGTGTTGCCCGCGTGATTGAACGCACCGCCCATAATGACGATTCGCTTGAGCAGCAGGGGGAGCTCGGGCTCGATTCGCAGAGCAAGCGCAAGGTTGGTGAGTGGACCGGTCACTAATCCAATGACCTCACCCGGCCGCGAGCGGGCGTTCTCAATCCACACTTCCGTTGCGTGGCGCCTGCTGATTTCTGCGCGGGGTGCGTCGAGGACCGCGTGCCCGATACCTTGTAGTCCGTGCGTCTCCTCTGTCGTGACGAGCGGTGCCAAGATCGGGACCTCGGAGCCGAGAGCAACCTCCACATCAGTGACGCCGCACAACTCGAGCCAGGCAAGATTGTTCGTCGCTACCTGGCGGGCGGGAACATTCCCCGAGGTGCACGTGATCCCGAGAATCTCTGCTTCGCGGCTCGCGAGTAGGTACAGGAGTGCGAGCGAATCGTCGATTCCTGTGTCGACATCCAAGATCAGAGGTTGCTTCACGGCTGATATCTCTCTCGGTTGGTGAAACTTTCCGATGAAAGGGGAGCAGGAAGCGCCGTGGCTGGTGGGGCGGCTACGGGACCGCAAAGCCCGGCGCATTGCGTGGCCTCGACCTATCCAGTCAATTGTGCTCCAGTCAACAGTGACTCAAACCAGGCCATGTCAGCGTGGCGTGCGCTCACCATAGCGACAAATCATTCGCAAGCGCAAGCGCAAGCACGTGCTTAGACCACTGCATTCAGGCCGATTCCCGTACGATCAGAGAATGCACTTGCCACTGAGCGCCGCCGTTTTTCCGCTGCTTGAACACCTCGATGAAGTCGGATCGACCAATCAGGAATTGCTGGCGAGGACGGCTCGAGGTGAAGGCAAACACTTGTCTGCGCTTGCCACAACTAATCAAACTGCGGGCCGTGGGCGTTTGGGGCGGGAATGGATCGCGCCGCCGGGCAAGACCTTCGCCGTTTCTGTGCTTGTGGCTCCAGAAGGCGCGACAGTTGAGTCGCTGTCCTGGATGCCGCTTATTGGAGGCCTCGCCATGGCCAGGGCGGTGCGCAGCATGATCGCCGACCGCGAAGTGACGCTCAAATGGCCTAACGATGTACAGATCGAAGGCATGAAGGTGTCGGGGCTTCTCTCTGAACTCGTTTCCGGAGGTACGGGAGTGGTCGTGGGTGCAGGACTCAACCTGACGATTGGGCGTGACGAACTGCCGACATCCAGCTCCACATCATTGCTGCTCGAGGGTGCAGAGCCTGGCGTCGACCTCGCACTGAGTTCGTATCTCACCGAGTTTAAGAAATTGGTCGACGTTTTTGTCGCCGGTGAGCTCGACCCGGTGGAAAGCGGCATCGCGGAGGCCATTCGTTCCGAGTGCGGAACGATCGGCCGTCGAGTGCGAGTTGAGCTGCCGGGCGGTGGGAGTATTTTCGGCACCGCCGAAACCGTCGATGACCTAGGTCAACTCGCTGTCAGAGATGATGCGAACGGCACCGTGCAGCACGTCGCGGCAGGCGACGTAACGCACCTGCGGTATGAATAAGCTATGCCAAATGAGAATGTGAGCGTTCAGCGCGAGGCGATTGTTGCCCGCGTTCGCTCACACGCGCGAGCGCTGACTTTTCCTGGCATAGTTTTGGTCGCAACGGCGGGAGCGCTCGGCTACTTTTATGGCAGTTTTGCTGAGGACTGGCAGAACCTTGCTGTCCTCGCCGCAGGGTTGCTGCTGATCGTTGTGTTGTGGTTCTTTCCGTTCTTTGCCTGGCTCGCCAAGAACTACACCATCACGACCCGACGAGTGGTTCTCGTGAGCGGAATCTTCGTGCGCGTGCGGCAAGAACTTCTGCACAGCCGCGGATACGACGTCACAGTGCGGCAATCGTGGATTCAGCGGATGTTCGGCAGCGGCGATTTACTCATCAACGCCGGCCACGACTACCCGGTCGTTCTGCGTGACATCCCCTCGGTGTTGATTACACAATCTGCATTGCATGACCTCATGGAGAACAACCAAAATGTTGTCTCGATGAGGCGGCAACGAGAAGAATCTCACGCTTCAGACGAGACCTCTGTCTGGGGAACCCGCTAAATTTCACGTTCCGTTTAGCTCAACGGCAACTGCTCACGCGCCCACTCGCCAGCCGCACGACGCGTTTTGTCAACTCTGATCAGATAGGGTGCGAAACGTGAAGATCTCAGTTATTGGATGTGGCTATTTAGGTGCTGTGCACGCGTCAGCGCTTGCCAAGCTTGGTCACGAGGTTGTCGGTATCGACATCGACCAAGCGAAAGTGGAAATGCTCTCGGCCGCGCACGCGCCATTCTATGAGCCAGGGCTCCCAGAACTACTCGCCGAAACTCTTGCTGCAGGCACCCTGAGTTTCACCACCGACATGAGTCACGCACGCGGAGCGACAGTGCACTTCATCTCGGTAGGAACTCCGCAGCAGGACGATTCGAATGCAGTAGATCTTAGATTTGTCGAGGCAGCATTCGATGCGCTTGTCCCGTATCTCTCACCCGGTGATGTTGTTGCAGGTAAATCGACTGTGCCTGTCGGCACCGCTCAACGACTTGCCTCGCGCATCGAGGCAGTGGGCGCTCATTTGGCGTGGAACCCTGAGTTCTTGCGCGAAGGCTATGCGGTTAAAGACACCATTAGCCCCGATCGTCTTGTCTACGGAGTCAAGCCCAACGACGACCACGCGGTTAGTGTGCTCGACGAGGTGTATTCCTCCGTGCTCGCTCAAGACATCCCCAGGGTGATCACTGACTTTGCGACCGCTGAGCTTGTCAAAGTCGCGGCCAATGCGTTCCTGGCTACCAAGATTTCGTTTATCAACGCCATGGCAGAGGTTGCTGAAGTCACGGGGGCCGATGTCACACAGCTTGCCGATGCGATCGGCCATGACAAGCGGATCGGTCGACGCTTTCTCAATGCCGGCCTCGGCTTCGGCGGCGGCTGCCTCCCTAAGGACATTCGTGGGTTCATGGCTCGAGCGTCAGAACTCGGCGCTGGAGACGCACTAAATTTTCTCGGCGAAGTGGATTCAATTAATCTTCGCCGGCGAGAGCGAATGGTCGACCTCTGCAGGGAAGTGCTCGGCGGCACGATCGAGGGTGCACGCATCGCTGTGCTTGGACTTGCCTTTAAGCCAGACTCCGATGACGTACGCGACTCACCAGCACTTGATGTGGCGGCACGACTCGCTGAGCTTGGTGCGCACGTGCGTGCAACTGACCCTCAGGCGATCGAAACGTCCCGACGGATACGACCAGAGCTCGAGTACAGCGCTACCGCTGAAGAGGCGGCGCGGGATGCCGATGTCGTGTTGGTGCTGACCGAGTGGCGTGAGTATCGCGAGATTGACCCGAACGAACTTGGCTCAGTCGTTGCTGTGCGCGCGATCCTCGACGGTCGAAACTGCTTGGACCCGGTGCAGTGGCGTGAGGCCGGCTGGACCTACCGCGCGCTCGGTCGCCCCTAGAGCAACGCCAGCTGCGACATCCATCGTCGTTTGTGCAGCATGAACGGCAGCGGATTCAGCTGCCAATATGCCGCGACTCGGGCTAAAGACCCACCAGCGATACAACGTGAACCGAAAGGCTGCGCCGAGTGCGAGCCCAATTACGTTGGTAGCGATGTTGTCTGCCAGCAGCGAGGTGTAGCCGAGCACATAGTGCGAAACCCACAGACACAGCACGCCAATCCCCATGCCGGCGACGCTAACGATGGCAAACTCGGCTCCCTCGCGGACCGCACCAGTGCGCCCGGCGGTGGCAAAAGTCCAGCGGCGGTTGCCCACCCAATTGGCGCCGATGGCCAGACTCGTCGAGAGTACTTTCGCAATTACCGGTCCCTCATGAAGCACGTCGGGTGAGAGGATTGTGAGTCGCAACAGATTGAATACTGCGACATCGATCACGAGACCGCCGAGCCCCACTACGCCAAAACGTAGAAACTGGCCGAGCAGCTTTCGCATGTGATCTCTCCAGTAGACAAGAATGGGGCAGGGCGGTTGGAAGTCTAACCCGCCAACATAGGCCCGAAGCTGGGCATCCTCTTTTGATAGTGCAGGAGT
>Ga0307486_1002329_pt1 | contig 13382 bp, 19 predicted proteins | sample CBIW02metaG_FD_203663 | JGI IMG/M metagenome (GOLD analysis project Ga0307486, IMG submission 203663) | Sea-ice brine microbial communities from Beaufort Sea near Barrow, Alaska, United States - CBIW 0.2 | ecosystem: Environmental > Aquatic > Marine > Coastal | place: USA: Alaska | collected... | reverse complement strand
CTCGACGACCCGTGCGCCGCGGAAGCAACCCCTCGATCATCGCCCATTGGGAATCCGACAACATCTAAAACGCGACATGCTCCAGCATCCCAGCAACACCCCAAACTATTTGTCAGACACGCCCTAGCTCAATCCCCGGACTATACCCAGACTTCAGCGGTGTGGGAGTAGAGTCGCAGATCGCCAAATGTTAGCGCACCGGTGAATCTGGCTCGCGTATACGGCAGCAAAACCATGAGTGCTGCGCCAGCCCGATGTTCGATTCGAACTTCGATGGCATCCGACTTTTGCGCGGAAATTCTAGTATTCGAGACAATTGCGCTGCAGCGAGAAATGTTAGCCATTTGTCGCAATTGCGTGACCGTCTGCTGCATCAATGCTGAGGAATCCAGGTGCTTCTTGCGCAACGCGTCATCGGCCGTCATCTCAAGAACCCGACCGCTCCCGTCTGTCATGAGCGCGAATGTCATGAACTCGCTGGCGTGGCCCAGATTGGTTCTAGCCACATGGAGAGCAGAGTCGAGAATCCTATCAACGTCGGCCTGTTCGTCAGCGTTGAGCGCGTCCCTCCACGATTGCATATCCAAACCGTAGCGACTCGACGGCCCCCTTGTCCCACGAAGCGCGCAAATCACCCGCGTTTTGGTGTCACAGCAATTTCTGCGGTTCAAGAGTTTTTCGGCGCTCATCGACGCGCGTCATAGCGCTGCGCTAACGTCGGAGCATGCAAAAAGCTCAGTTCAGCAGTGCGCAACATCGGCATTCTCGGCTCGGACTAATGGCGAGCAATGACTGACCGTATTGACACGTTAATCATTCTTGGCGCCGGCGGAGACCTCACTTCTCGACTGCTATTGCCAGGGCTGGCATCGTTCTTGTCCAGCGGAGAAGCTCAACACCTGACGCTGGTCGGCGTTGACCGCCAAGAGATGGATGACGCAGCGTGGCAGTCTCGCGTTTCGGCGTCGTTCGCATCCCAGCAGTCAGCCGTTTCCGATGCGGTCGTGAGTGGTGCCCACTTTGTGCAGGCAGACGTGACGGATGCTGCCCAGTTGCGCGACCTGTTCGCCGGCGTTACTGGCCGGATCGCGCTCTACTTTGCTTTGCCGCCCGCCATCACGCAGCAGGTGTGCCACGCGTTGGCAAATGAGGATCTACCAGAGGGCATCGTCTTTGCACTCGAGAAGCCATTCGGCAGCGACGAAGCGAGTGCCCGCGATTTGAATCGACTGCTGGCAACGCTATTGCCCGAGGAACAAATTTTTAGAGTCGACCATTTTCTGGGGAAGTCGACCGTGCTTAACCTTTTGGGTCTTCGATTTGCGAACCGGGTATTTGAACCGCTGCTTGCGGCGCCGAATGTTGCGAAGGTTGAACTCATTTTTGATGAGGCGCTCGCGCTTGAGGGGCGCGCTGGTTACTACGACCGCGCCGGGGCTGTTGTCGACATGATCCAGAGCCACTTGCTGCTTGTGCTCGCGTTGACGGCTATGGAGCCTCCCGCGAGTGTGAGCTCTGAGGACCTGCGTGGAGCCATGGCTCAAGTTTTACGGGCGACCAGAGTGCAGACGGTTGATGGCACGTGCGCGCGTCGTGCACGGTATACCGCAGGCACGATTGGTGGCCGTGAGCTTCCCGCGTATGTTGATGAAGACGGAGTGAATCCCGATCTCGGCACCGAAACTCTCGCCGAGGTGACGTTCGAGATCGACAATTGGCGCTGGGCAGGCGTCCCCTTTGTTTTGCGCTCAGGGAAGGCGTTGGGAGAGGCCAGACAAGACATTGTGATCACGTTTGCGCCGGTTCCGCATCTTCCTCGCGGGCTCACTGGCGTTGCTGATCCAGCGCAACTCACGATTTCGATCAAGCCAGCAACGCTCGAACTTGACCTCATCGTCAATGGCGAGGGAGACCCGTTCTCATTGGATCGAACGAAGCTCTCGACAACTCTCGGAGACGCGGCAATGAGTGCCTATGGCGAAGTGATTGCGTCGCTCATTGACGGCGATCCTGTTCTCTCGGTGCGGGGGGATGTCGCAGAACAGTGCTGGCGGATCGTCACCCCGGTACTCGAAGCCTTCCGTGAGAACCGTGTTCCACTTGAGGAATACCCCGCCGGTTCGCACGGGCCTTCAGCCTGGAGCGCCCAATGACTCGTCGTCGCGGGGCAGATATCCGAGCATCCGCCGACGCGCTGACACGAACGAACGCGCAGCAGGCATACGAGATTTCGGGACCGCTCGATCCCACTCGATTTTATCCGCGCTTTGGACCGCTTCCCGCAGTTGTTGAGGTGCGCAATCAGTCAGGCGCCTGGGACACAGTCGGGCGCACGCGAACCCTCATGCTTTCCGACGGCGGTCATGTCGTCGAGACCATTACCGACACTGATTCGCCCGAGCTGTTCGGCTACGAGCTGAGCGAGTTCCAGAAACTGTTCGGCATTCTCGTCTCTGGCGCGCGCGCCGAATGGCGGTTCGAGCCACTTCAGGGCGGCGCGATTGTTCGCTGGAGTTACACATTCTTCGCGCGTCCGGCACGGGGGTGGATCGTGTGGCTTATCGTGCAACTGTGGTGGGCGCGGTACATGCGACAGGTACTTCCGCCCATCGCCCGAGAGATCGATCGGCTGGCTGCTCGGTAGCACTGTAGCCCGCACGCGCTACTGTCTGACGCGGTTACCGAATCGTTGTCATTTTTGGGGCCGTTCACACTCCACACGCATCGTTCTCACAACTCGCACAAAGATGCGCTTGTGACAATGTCACTATGTTCCGATCGAGATTCGTAGTAGCTGCGGGCGCAGCGTTCTACTTTGCCGCACTGGCGAGTCTCGCATTCGTAGTCGCCCCTGGCAGTAACGGCCGGTTCTGGGTCTGGACCGCGCTGGCGTTTGTGCCCGTGGGAGTTTTCCTTGTGTGCATGTTCGGGCGTCGTCGCTGGTGGGCTGCCCTCGCGTTCAGTGTCGTCGCTGCCGCGTGGCTTGAGGCTGCCCAGACGGTCTGGATGCCCGCAGGCTACGCCAATGTCACTGACATTCTGCTCGCCAGTATCGGAGCCAGTACAGGTGTTGCGTTCGCTGTTGCGATCAGCTCGTGGCGTGCACATTCACGGCGTACACGCGGTGCGCGGGGCTCACAATCACCAGGCAACCTTGCCGCGAACCGTCGCGCCTCCGCCAGCAATTCGGCAGCGCAGCTTAACCTCGATCGGTGACCGACGACCGATATTCGAATGATGTGCTCGCTGATTTCAAACTCGAGCGCGTTCCCCAAGCTCTTCCCAAAGTATCCATCGAGCCAGGGATGGTCGTTGAAGTAATTGCCGATGGCTTCGTCGGTGCCGTCGTGCGCCATGCAAACGGCCTCATCGAACTTGAAGACCGTAAAGGTCGTTCGCGTGCCTTTCCACTAGGCCGCGGCTATCTCATCGATGGTGTCGCCGTAGAGCTCACCAAGCCTGCACCGAAAGCTGCAGCGACGCGCAAGACAGCATCAGGCTCATTTGCCGCACCTGCCCAGCGCGCGCGTACCGCTCTTGCGAGTCGCATCTACGTAGAGGGACGCCACGACGCGGAGCTCGTCGAAAAGGTGTGGGGCGATGACCTTCGCGCGGAAGGCGTCGTCGTTGAATTTCTCGGCGGTATCGACGACCTCGACGCCATTGTCACGGACTTTGCGCCCACCTCCCAACGAAAGCTCGGGATACTGGTCGATCACCTCGTTGCAGGCTCGAAGGAGAGCCGAATTGCTGATGCCGTAGGTCGCGGAAAGTATGGTCAGCACGCGCTTGTGGTCGGGCATCCATTCGTGGATGTTTGGCAAGCGGTCAAGCCACACAGCCTCGGAATCGCTGCGTGGCCAACGATCCCGCGCGGCACCGAATGGAAGCACGGAATTTGCGACGCCTTTGGGTGGCCCCACGACGACCAAGCCGATATCGCTCGCGCGTGGCAACATATTCTCTCCAAAGTCACGAGCTACGCCGACCTTGAGCCTGCGCTCCTGGGCCGCGTAGAGCAATTGATCGACTTCGTTACGGTCGATCAGCAGCCGTAGTTCCATGGTGTGAGCCTGTTGATGATTAGACTGGGTAACGAACACGGGAGTCCGGTGAGCCGGGCTGAGAGGGAGCTTCTCCAAGCTTCGACCGTCGAACCTGATCTGGATCATGCCAGCGCAGGGAGCAGACACTCTTAGAACCCGTGCCATTCATCAAATGAAAGGCACGAAAGTGACCACAACAGCACCATCCTCATCCACGTCAACACCCATTCGTTCGCGGTATCAGTGGCGGGTCATCGACATTGTCGTTGCCAGCGTCATCGGCGTCGCGAGCGGTCTGATTTTCGTCGTCTGGAATGTGGCGTCGTCGCCAGCAATGGCGCCGTTTTCAGCACTACTGCCTGGCCTTCAAGCTGTCGGGGGCGGTTTCTGGCTCTTCGCAGGAGTGCTGACGGCGCTCGTGATCCGCAAGCCAGGTGCGGCCATCTATGGTGAGGTCGTCGCGGCATCCGTGTCGGCGCTCATCGGCAACCAGTGGGGTGTACTGACTCTCGTCAGCGGCCTCACGCAGGGTCTCGGTGCCGAGCTTGTCTTCGCAGCATTCCTTTACGCCAACTGGCGAGTCAGCGGAGCCGTCCTCGCCGGTGCCGGTGCCGGCCTTGCCATGGCGATTACTGATCTCACGCTCTGGTACGCGGGCGCAGAAGTAACCTTCGCCATTGTTTACACGATCGCGGCCATCGTCGGTGGAATGCTCATCGCTGGACTGCTCTCGTGGCTTGCCACTCGAGGCCTGGCGGCGACCGGAGCCCTCAACCGCTTCGGCGCTGGTCGTGAGATTGCGAAGCGAGTCTGATCCCGATTAAGCCTGCTGGCGTCACCGTCGAAGGATGGGGGTGGCGCCACTCCAGCAGGCTCGCGTGGGCGGTACGCGGGCTAGATCTGCGCATTGAGCCGGGCGAGCGAGTGCTGATTCTTGGAGAGTCAGGCGCGGGCAAATCTACCTTCCTGCACGCTCTGGCAGGCGTCGTTGGTGACGACGAAGGTGAGTCAGAGGGAACGCTGCTCGTTGATGGTGCGCATCCGGCAGCACAGCGCGGTCGCACGGGCCTCGTGATCCAAGATCCCGATAGCCAAGTCATCTTGGAACGTGTCGGCGACGATGTTGCCTTCGGGTGCGAGAACCTTGGCGTTCCTCGTGACGAAATCTGGATGCGCGTGCGCGACAGCCTCGCGCAGGTCGGCCTCGATGTCGCTCTTGACCGAAACACCAGCACGCTTTCTGGCGGCCAAAAACAGCGCCTAGCGCTCGCGGGAGTACTCGCGATGCGGCCGGGCCTCATTGTGCTTGACGAGCCAACCGCAAACCTCGACCCTCAGGGCGTCACCGACGTTCGGGATGCCGTCGTCCGTGTCGCTGAAGCCACTGGTGCCACGATTGTGGTTGTCGAGCATCGCGTTGCCGTGTGGAGCGATGTTGTCGACCGTGTGGTCGTTCTCGCCGCCGGCGGGGGAGTCATAGCCGACGGGGCGCCCTCTGAGGTGCTCTCCCGTCAGGGCGAAGAACTGGCTGCCCGCGGTGTGTGGGTTCCGCAGTTTCCGCCGCCGCGACCGCAGCGGACTGTGCGCGGTGTGCAGCAGACGCTGCTGAGCGCTCAGCAGTTGAGCGTCGGACGTAACCGGCATGCACTCGGTGTGCCTCTCGACCTTGACATCCTCAGCAGCCATGCCCTCGCAATCACCGGACCCAACGGAGCAGGCAAGTCAACACTCGCGCTGACGCTTGGCGGGCTACTCGCGCCGGTTGACGGTGTCGTGGCTGCGAGCACCGCACTTGCGGCGGGGGCGGGCGAGCATCCGATCCGTTGGAAGTCGCGTGAACTACTTACCCGTATCGGCACGGTCTTTCAGGACCCAGAGCATCAGTTGCTCACGAGCACTGTGCGGGCAGAGCTTGAGGTTGGCCCGCGGGCTCTCAAGCTTGCCGATGCTGAAGTGGATGCTCGGGTCGATGAGCTACTCACACGGCTGCGCCTTGATCGGCTCGCCGACGCCAACCCCTTCACGCTCTCGGGAGGCGAGAAGCGTCGGTTGAGCGTCGCGACGGCGCTCGCAACCCGCCCCCAAGTGCTTGTGTTGGATGAACCAACCTTCGGTCAAGATTCGCGCACGTGGAGCGAACTGCTCGCTCTGCTGGCGCGACTCGTTGACGAGGGGAGTAGCGTGATCGCGGTCAGCCACGATCTGGACTTCGTTGACGCGCTCGCCGACTCACGGATCGTGCTGTCATGATCCCGATCGCCTCCGTGAACCCTGTCGCCAAGCTCGGTGCCGGACTCATCGTCAGCCTGTTCCTTATCGTCACGATCGACTGGGTATCGGCTAGCGTCGCGCTCGTCCTGGAACTCGCGATCATCGCGTTCATGGGCATCGAGCCGAAACGATTCTGGCTACGAACACTGCCCGTGTGGGTGGCGGCTCCGCTGACCGCGCTCACAATTTTGCTGTACGGCCGATATGACGGTGACGTGTATTTCGAGTTCCTGTTCATTCGCATCAGTGACGGCTCGATCGAGCTCGCGCTCGCGACCTTCCTGCGAGTGCTGGCTATCGGCTTGCCCGCTGTGGTGCTCTTCATCTCGATCGACCCCACCGACTTCGCTGACGGGCTTGCGCAACGGCTACGGCTGCCCGACCGCTTCGTGCTCGGCGCACTCGCCGCGGTGCGGATGGTTGGACTCTTCTTGGATGACTGGCGCTCGCTAGAGTTGGCCCGTCGCGCACGTGGAGTTGCCGACCGCGGTCGCCTCCGTCGCATTGCCGGGCAGGGGTTCGCACTGCTGGTGCTCTCGATCCGCCGCGGAAGCAAACTGTCTATCGCCATGGAGGCCAGAGGCTTCGGTGGCGACACACCCCGCACATGGGCCCGGGAATCGTGGTGGGGAGCCGCCGAGTGGTTCACGCTCGTTATCGGGGCACTCATTGGGGTCGCCGCTACCGTAGTAGCTGTGCTCACGGGAAGTTGGAACTTCATTGTTGGATAGCGTGCCGAGTCCTCGCTGGCGTTGCCTTATCGACGGTCGCTCAGGCTCAGGCAAAACTGAGCTTGGCAAGGCGATGGCTGCGGCTTGGCCCTCGGTGCAACTACTCAAGCTTGACGATTTTTACCCTGGCTGGGATGGGCTCGATGCGGCCAGCGCCATGATCCCGCGGATCCTCGCCGAATTGCGCTGGCAGGAGTGGGACTGGGCGCTGAACGCGCCGGGGCAATGGCATGAGCTCGATAGTGATCGACCGATTGTGATCGAGGGGGTTGGGGCGTTGAGCCGCGCATCCGCCCCTCTCGTTGATCACAGGATCTGGGTCGAACTCGACGATGCCGCTCGTAAAGTGCGTGCGCTTGAACGCGACGGAGATACCTACGCGCCTCACTGGGAGCGCTGGGCGCGCCAAGAACTGCGCTTCATCGCGCGCGAGAACCCGCAGGCGCTCGCTGATGAGGTGCTCGACGGGAACGACGTCGCACGCTACGGGAAGAGCTAGCTCGACTTGGTCCAACGCTGAATGAGGTCTGTTCCGCGCGGATTGATCGTCATCACATCGGCCTCACACGTGATGACCAAACCGAGCACATCATTGAGGTCTTTTCGCGGAATCGTGTAAGCGAGCTCTTCAACGGGTTCTTCGTTGAGCACGGCAGTGGACTCCACTGTGTACTTGGACAGATCCCACATGCGGGGGATCGCAACGTCAACGTTGATAGGAGCTTGACCCGTGATCGTTCCGCTGTAGGACTGGGTGATTGTCATGATCTGGTCGGCCTTGGGCGCGGCAGTAATAATGAAATCAAGGTCGGATTCGATGGTGAGGTCGCCATCCTTCTGCCACGTGAGTGTTTGCCCACCGGTGGGCTCAACCGCGCTGGCAGGAACACCGTTTGACGGCAACTCAGCGAGAAGTTTCTCCGAGAGATCGGTCGTGTCGAGGCTCCACGTCTGGCCGAGCGCGCAGAGCTGCATCGCGGTGGGTGGCTGACTCGTATCAGCGGGTTCGATCAGGGCACAGCCCGACAGCACCAGCACGACGGCGGGAGCCATCATCAACACGCTCGCACGCTTGCTCGCAATCATCAATCCTCCAGTGGTTCGTGACACTCACGAAATCCTACGCGGTCACGAGCGCAAGACGGGTCAATGGCCACTACGCCCAGCCAAGTTCATGCAATTGCTCATCGTCGATACCGTAATAGTGGGCGATTTCGTGCACCAGCGTGATGTGAATCTGTTCCTTCAACTCGTCAAGGGTTTCGCAAATCGCTACGAGAGGTTCGCGAAAAAGGATGATTCGGTCGGGCAGTTCACCGAAGCCATACTGTCCACGCTCCGTCAGCGCGACACCGTCATAGAGTCCGAGCACGGTGAGCGAGCCATCTTCGGGCCGAGCCTCTGCGACGAAAACAACGTTGTCGAGTCCTTCGACAATCTCGTCAGACAGCGCATCAAGGCCTTCAACCACGAGAGCCTCAAACTGTTGCTCGTCAAGGTTCTCCATGAGTACACCTTGCTAGACAGATGGCCGGTTAAACAAACACGCGGCCGGTTAAACAAAACAGTGGCTTGGCACGGTTTCAATTCACCCGTGCCGAGCCACTGTTTTCTTGGGGTGAACGACGGGGCTCGAACCCGCGACTTCCGGCTCCACAAGCCAGCGCTCTACCAACTGAGCTACGCCCACCATGGTTGAATTTCGCCCCTAGGCGATAAGCAACTCCATTAGTGTATTACAGCTTCGAGGCAAATCCAGCCACTACATCGGCAGAAATGATTTGGACCTGTTCTGTCGTCGGCCCTGGTTCGCCGACAAAGACTGCCTTGCGGTAGTAGTCGAGCTCACGAATTGATTCAAGAATGTCTGCGAGAGCGCGGTGACCGCCATCTTTCGCCGGTGCGTTGAAATACACACGCGGAAACCAGTGCTTCGACAGTTCTTTGATTGAAGACACATCGACACTGCGGTAGTGCAGGTGAGAGTCAACCCGAGGCATGTATTTTGCCAAGAAGGTGCGGTCGGTACCGATGGTGTTGCCGGCCAGTGGTGCGCTGCGGGGGTTGGGAACGTACTTGACGATGTACTCGTTTACCGCAAATTCTGCGTCTGCCAGCGAAACACCGTGAGCAAGTTCTTCAATGAGTCCGCTTGAGGTGTGCATTTGCGTGACGAAATCACCCATGTGCGCCAGTGCATCGGCGCTGGGCTTAATCACAATTGACATGCCTTCATCGACGGGAACGAGGTCGTAGTCGGTGATAACGACGGCGACTTCGACGAGTTCGTCATTTTCGACGTCTAATCCCGTCATTTCGCAGTCGATCCAGACAAGGTAGTCAGCTTGAGATGCCATTACACGATTCTACCGGCGAAGTGTGGGCTCCAGCGTTCGCCCACCCACGTCTGATAAAACAGGGTTATGACCGAATCAACTCCTAAACTCGCGCACGGCGACGAGTACATCGTGTTTTATGTCGACGGCCCGTATGACGGCCAGAACGATAAGCGCATTGCGACCGAGGAGGCGTGGGACGATTACCTAACCCTGATTGCAGCAGATACCGAGGGCTCAGAAACCCAATTGCGTTATGACCGCCCGGTTGCCAGACAAGTTGGCGAACAGGTTCATGTGACCTACACGTGGGATAAATCAGATAGCGAGCCACTGGAAGATCTTGACGAACGAAACGACCTCTAAGCCCGAAATCACTCCCGAGGCCGCTGCCAGCGCTTCTGCTGAGCAGCGCCCGACAGTGTTGTTCTTTTCATCAGCATTCTGCGATCCGTGTACGGCAGCGCGCCGCACGCTCGATGAGGTCTCGACTCTCGTTCCGAATGTTGACTACGCCGAACTGGATGTTGCGCGCCATCCAGACGAGGCTGAGCGCGCCGGGATCGTCTCAACTCCCACCATCGTGCTTGTGGCAGCAAACGGCCACGAAGTCTTTAGAGCTCACGGCGCACCGACCGTCAATCAGATGCTCGTTGCCTTAGCGAAAGCCGTCTAGCGGCCAACACGCTATCGTTTAAGCCGTATACCCCGCCCTCGTAGCTCAGGGGATAGAGCAGGAGCCTTCTAATCTCTTGGTCGCAGGTTCGAATCCTGCCGAGGGCACCCGGGAAGAAGGGGATGATCGGCCTATGGACCAGCCGAATAAGACCGCTGCAAACTCGGCCAACGTTGCCGAGTTCATCGCCAAAGTTCCGACCGATCGACGCCGTGAAGAAACCAAGATTCTTCTTGATATTTTCACGCGAGCATCCGGCCAGCCCGCTGTGTTGTGGGGGCCGTCAATCATTGGCTTCGGTTCTTCCCACTACCGGTATGCAACGGGTCGAGAAGGGGACACTGCGACGATCGGCTTCTCGCCTCGCAAAGCAAAAATCTCGCTATACACCGCGCGCAATTTCCGAGCATTTGGTGAGTTGCTCGACAGGTTGGGTAAGCATGAACTGGCTGTCGGCTGCCTCTACGTGAACAAACTCACTGACATCGACCTAGCAGTGCTTGAAGAATTACTCACGCGCAGCTATGAAGTCGCCCGCGTTGACTATGACGCGCGCACTGAGGGCAACTGAGTAAGTGGCCGTACCTCTGCGGCGTGCTGCCGTCACGGCGGCGGTGGTGGTTCTTGCTGCGCTTTCACTAGCTAGTTGTGGACTTGGAGTCCAACCGACGGTTGCGACATTCGAGATCGATGGTGGTGAGCACTACAAGATAGAGCTGGCGACGCCAGAGTTGATTGAGCATGCCAAGAGGTTGTTGGCTGGCGAGAGCCTCGCGGCGGTTCCGAACGGAGTCGTGGTTCACGGCGACTCAGGAGTGAACGCACCCTGGTCCTGGCACATTGCCCCAGAATCTCTAGAGTTCTCAAACCTGACGACTGAAGAATGCGACGGCACACCTCAACACGTCGAGGACGACATCGTCACCTCTGACAGCTTCTGCCCGTGGTCAGCTCGGGTAATCGCAGTCGAGGGACCGGATTCTTAGAGCCTGCTTAGTCTACGGGCGGCTCCTTTGACTACGTTTCGAGCTAGCTGCGTTCTGGCGTGACCGCCATGGTCGGTGCGGTGTTCGCGCTGCTCGAGGCCGCAGCGCTGGGGTAGGAAGACGCCTCTGCTGCTTGCCGCGAAGCCCACTCTCGTTGCTTAACAACTAGTTCGTCTTCTGCTTCGCCGCTCTCGTACTTCCAGCCGGCCAAGTCTTGTGCAAAGAGCTTCTTGGCGCGACCAGGGTGCTCTTGCCAATCGATGAGTCCCTCTTGTAGCTCGGTGAGGTCTTGTTCGGCTTGGAAGCTGTAGTTGACGGAGTTCTTCTTCATCGCGCTGAGTTTGTGGGCTGCCCAGTCGGCGGCAACATTAGCTCCCTTGAGCGGCAGTAGGCGAACCCGCACTTCGGCTTCGCTCGCCTGATAGTCGACGTGTTCCTTCTCACCAGCGGAGAGAGTGCTCCAGACGGCTGCGCGCCGCCCAGACGAGATGAGCGCTGCCACGGCTGCGGCTTTCGCTTGCCGATCTTGCTGACTAATGAGGCGACGCAGCGACGAGCGCGCAATCATGCCCACAATGATTCCGCCGACAATGATTGCGAATATGGGCACGAGCGCACCCGTGACGATCGTCCACCCCTCATCGGAGTTGAACCACTTGACGAGATCGTTCCACCACTGAAGAATCATGCTGGCACTGTAACCCGCCTAGCGAGCGCCAGCGCACAGCGACAGGCAGGTCGCATCAAAATCGAAAGATGTCGAGGGCGTCCTCGATCGACCAGAAATCGCCAAGCGGCAGAAATCGACGTTGGCGCTGCAGCATCCGCTTGGCTTGATAGTGGAATCCTGGACCAGATTGCCAGCGGTGAACATAGCCGAGAACTTCGCCGTCTGGTCGTGTCACTCGCCAGAGGTCGTCGTTGAGCTGAACGGTCACGATGCCCGAACGAATCGAGCTGGCGGTTCCAGCGAATTCAAGAATGGTCATGGTTGCTCCTTCGGAAGATGAACGCGAATGTGCGTAATTCGAATATATGTTCGAACACTGACATTTCGCGGGGAATCATCCGTGAGGGCTTAACGACGCAACCGGACCCCGCGTGCTGAACGCTGAGCCCGGTTGCCTCCGGTGTTGCTAATTTCTGTTAGCGAAGCCTCGTGCCGTCGACCGCGAGCGGTTCGATTGCGGCGAGCTCGTCATCCGTCAACGCCGGTCCGTCGAGGGCCGCAAAGTTGTTTTCCAACTGTGCGACGCTGCTAGCGCCCACGAGAGCAGAGGTGATCTGCGGATGACGCAGCACCCAGGTCAGGGCAAGCTGGGCGAGGCTCTGTCCGCGGTTCTGTGCAATCTCGTTGAGCGCGCGAACTCGCTGAAGGTAGGTATCGCCGAGTGGACCAGGCTGAAGCCAGCGACCCTCTGACGCGCGCGAACCGTCGGGGATCGTGCCATCCATGTATCGATCAGTAAGTAGGCCCTGCGCGAGCGGTGAGAAGACGATGCCTCCAGCGCCGACCTGATCGAGAACAGGAAGGAGACCCTCTTCAATGTGGCGGTCAAACATGTTGTAGCGAGGCTGGTGAATCGTGAGTGGAATGCCATGCTCTGCGAGTGCTTCCGCAGCGGCAGCAGTCTGCTCAGGGTTGTAGTTCGAGACACCAACGTAGAGGGCACGGCCCGAGTTGACCGCCGTCGCCAGAGCACCCATTGTCTCTTCGATGGGGGTCTCGGGGTCTGGACGGTGGTGGTAGAAAATGTCCGCATATTCGAGGCCCATGCGGTCAAGGCTCGCGTCGAGTGACGACAGTAGGTATTTGCGAGATCCCCAATCTTGGTACGGACCGACACCCATCTCGTAGCCGGCCTTGGTCGACACGATCAATTCGTCCCGGTATGGGGCAAAGTCGCCGGCGAAGATCTGACCGAAATTGCGCTCAGCGGCACCGATCTCTGGACCGTAATTGTTGGCCAGATCGAAGTGGGTGATTCCCAGATCGAAAGCGCGACGCAGGATCGCGCGCTGGGTGGCAATGGGCCGGTCGGAGCCAAAGTTGTTCCACAAGCCCAATGAAATAGCGGGCAGTTTGAGGCCACTGCGGCCTACTCGGTGGTACTCGGTGGTGTCGTATCGGTCGGGGGAGGCGTCATAAGGCATGCATTCAGCATATGCCCAGCGACTGAAGGAACACCGACGGCCACATGAGTGTTGTATGAGACATCCTGACCAAGAAAGTAGGCTCAACTTATGCACACATTTCATCTCGCAGGCGGCTGTTTCTGGTGCCTCGATGCGGTCTACCGCACGCTCAATGGCGTGACTGATGTCAAGTCTGGATA
>Ga0307486_1002327_pt1 | contig 13386 bp, 14 predicted proteins | sample CBIW02metaG_FD_203663 | JGI IMG/M metagenome (GOLD analysis project Ga0307486, IMG submission 203663) | Sea-ice brine microbial communities from Beaufort Sea near Barrow, Alaska, United States - CBIW 0.2 | ecosystem: Environmental > Aquatic > Marine > Coastal | place: USA: Alaska | collected... | reverse complement strand
GTCAAACAATGATTTCTTTCCTGTCGATTTGTATATCTGTTTATTCATGTTTTTATCTGTGCTTTTGAAGCCATGAATATACGGATAAATACTTGAAAATCATGTTTTTAATTTATAGAACTCCCCTCTTACAAGCGTAAAAGTGCAGAAGCTTTTGGAGAAGTTACGAAGTCAAGGAATTCCATTAGGGGAATATGTAGACGCCAAAATATTTTATGGGATCAAAACTGGCCTGAATGAAGCTTTCGTTATTGATCAGGAAACGAGAAATAATCTTATTGCCGAAGACCCGAATTCTGCCAGAGTAATAAAGTCCTTTTTAGCTGGGCGGGATATAAAAAGTTTTTGCCAACCGCAAACAGATAAATTTTTGATTCTTTTCAAGAGTGGAGATACATACAGTTTATTTGGAAAAGTAGAAGAAGGAATTGGTTTTACAAAGATGAGTGAAAAATATCCGGCAGTCATGCAATATCTTGAACAGTTTAAAAATAAAGCCAGAAAAAGGTACGATCAAGGAAATTACTGGTGGGAACTTAGATCCTGTGATTACTATTCGGAATTTGAAAAGAATAAGATTATTTACCCTAACATATGCAAACAGCCAGAATTTACTTTTGATGATTCAGGACAGTACACTAATCAAAAGTGTTTTATTATTCCGGGCGGATCGAATTATTTATTAGGAATACTGAACAGCAAAATCACTTTTTTTCTATTTAAGCACATACTTCCAATGCTAAGAGGAGGTTTTTATGAGCCGGGTTATAAGTATTTGAAAGATTTCCCTATTGTAGATTCAAATTCCATTGAAATTGTGGAAAAAGTTCAGCAAATTCTTCTACAGAAAAAAGAAAACCCCGCAGCCGACACCACTTCTTTAGAAGCTGAAATCGACCAGCTTGTGTATGAGCTTTATGGTTTGACTGAGGAGGAGATTGGGATTGTTGAGGGGAGTGTGGAGTAGGATAGATTATAATTTCAGAACATAAAGAATTTTAAACATTCTTTTAACCCCGAACAAACTGAGTTAAAGAATTGAAAAAGATATAGTATAACAAGTTAGCGGTAATTTAAAAAAACAACATATGTATATTGATTACTCATCATGGGAAACATTTGAATATAGCTTAAAAACACTACAGCTTGATTTAAATAATCCAAGAATAAAGTACAGAGGAGATACGTTAAATCAAACTCAAATTCTCAAATTTCTAATTAACAACGAGCGAGTTTATGAGTTGGCTAAAAAGATTTCAGAAGAAGGTTACTTTGTTGGCGAAGAACCAATTATTTGTATAGAAAACAATAAAAAAATTGTTCTTGAAGGAAACAGACGGACTGCCGCATTGAAATTATTGCAAGACCCAAAAAAATATCTTTCAACAGCAAAGGCCAATACAATATTACAGAATATTTTAAAAAATGATTTTCCCGTTGACCGAAAATTAAAATGTTACATTGCTCCAAATCGTCTTTTAGCAAATCCAATAATCTATGAGCGACATAATGGCGCAACCTTACAGAGATGGAAAACCGGAAATCAATATGCTTTTGTTGCAGAAATGTATTATGAAGATGGATTAGTTGTTGAAGATATTTGCGATGTTTTAAATGTAAATAGGGCGAAAATCCTTAAACCATTAAAAGCATATAACTTATTTTATGAAGGCAAAGAAATTCTTGAAAAAGAAGAAAATATTATAATAGACATTGCAGATTTTGAATTTACCAATTTGGAAAGGTTTTACTCCTACGAACCTGCAAGAAAATTTCTTGGAATTGAATTTGACAACGAAAACGGCGAGTTAATAATAGGCCTTCCACAAGAAGAATTTGAAAAGCGTCTTCTCGAAGTATTTAAGATACTTATTGATTCAGAAAGATTTTCTCGTGATTTCAATAAAGATGATGACAAAATAAAATTCGTTCAAAATTTAAATGACATTCCAGATCTCGATTTTTCAGCAACAAAAGAAGGGACAACAGAAAGTAAGACTACTAAAAAGAAAACTGACTTAGAAGCAGAAAAGAAAAAGGTTACGAGGAGAAGAAAAAGGTCAAAGAAAAAGGCATACGAAAATCGTATAATATTGGCCGACAAAGAAATAATATTTGATAATGAAAAACTTGAAGGATTATTCTTTGAACTAAAGCATTTGCCAATTGACAAAGTTTATTCATTTGCAGTTTTATTGAGGACTTATTTGGAACAATCGCTTTATTTCTATCTAAAGGAAAAAGAACTTTTTGAGGATTTGAGTTTAAAAACAAATGTTGAGAATGAAAAAAATAGCATTAAAAAAGTTGAAGGTTTAATCGCATTCATAAAAGGCAAATATTCTGTAACTGATGAAATTGATTCGACACAAATAATGACAATTTTACGTTTCAACAGTAAGAAAGATTATTCAAGTGCTTCTTTAAAAGTTATGTTGGATTATGTAAAAAATAATGAACTAGAAAATCATTTGGATACTAATCAATTAAAAAATTTAAAACATTATATTGACCGTATAAAAGACGGTCTGGATTTGGCAGTACATAATATTGAAACAATAGTTGATTTGGAACACAATAAGAGGGCGTGGAAACATTTAGAACCCCTTTTCGACATATTAAGCAACAACCTAAATTTAGAAGAATAAATGGTGTATTCACCTTTAAGATATCCAGGAGGAAAGAATAAACTTTCTGCATTTATTGCAAAAATTTGCATAGATAATAATATAAATGGTCATTATGTTGAACCATACTCTGGTGGAGCTTCGGTAGCATTATTTTTATTATTAGAAGGATTTGTAGAAAGAATAACTATAAATGACAAGGATAGAGCTATTTATGCTTTCTGGTATTCGGTGTTAAATAAAACTAATCAACTTTGTGAATTGATTGAAAATGCAGAATTAAGTATTGAGGAATGGAAAAAACAAAGAGAAATACAAAATAGAAAAAAATCGATTGATCTGCTTACTCTAGGATTTTCTACATTTTACATGAACAGAACTAACAGATCGGGAATTATAAATGCTGGTGTAATTGGTGGTATGGATCAAACCGGAAATTATCCTATGGAGTGCAGGTTCAACAAAACGGCCCTCATCGAAAGAATCAAAACCATAGCAAAGAAAAAAAAGCATATAAGACTTTATAAAAAAGATGCGGTCAAATTAATTGATAAAATTCAATCTGAATCTCAAAATAGTAATAATGTTATTTTCTATTTTGATCCCCCCTATTATTTAAAAGCGAGTAGCCTATATATGAATCATTATGAAGATAAAAATCATAAAAAAGTAAGTGATAAAATTAAGGCTATCGAAAATATTAGATGGATTGTATCGTATGATAATGTTTCGGAAATTAGAGAGTTATATGCTGACTGTAAAAAAAAGGAATTTGAGTTTAAACATACCGCTTACGAAGTCAGGGAAGGGAAAGAAATACTATTCTTTAGTCATAATATTGAACAGCCAAAAATTGAAGATTGGAATCCTCTGAATTTTAAAATAAAACGGGGAGAAATAACCGCTAATATTGTATATAAAAATTAGATGGAACCAATAATTCGCTACGTGAGGTCTAAGAACCTTGCGCTTGCTGTAACCCCAGCTGCGCAACAACTGTGGCTGCGTGAGGTCTCATGACCTCGCGCTTGCTGTAATCGCGAAAAAACTAATGAGCGTCTTGAAGTCTCAAGCCTTCGTGTAATAATTGGGTTAGAAAGGTTCCTTTGCTTAACAAAAAAAATTGATTGACTGAAATTATTAACCAAAAGCCGAAGAAATTGTTTGATAGTATTAAAAATGTAAAATTCAAAACTGAAAGCCATGCCAGCTGAAAGACTTAAAATAATGGTAGCTAGTACTGTGCATGGGTTTGCTGAAAATCTTGAAGCTGTTTATGCAACCTTAACTGAATTTGGTTATGAAGTCTGGTGTTCCTACAAGGGTACCATTCCTGCCCATCCTGGTAAATCTAACCTTGATAACTGTATTGAAGCGGCAAAAAACTGTGACCTATTTCTTGGAATCCTCAGGCCTTATTATGGTTCTGGTGTAATAGGTGCTACTTCAATTACCCATGAAGAAGTTAAAACAGCGGTAGATAAAAACAAGCCTAGATGGTTTCTCGCTCATAGGGATATCGATTTGATCCGACAACTTTTGAAAAAACTATATATCGAGAATTCTGATAGTTCAAGAAATAGGAATTTTCAATTAGAACGGGGACCGATACTTGATGATCTCAGAGTTTTAGATACTTATAATTATGCACTTATGAATCACGTACCCGTGGAAGATAGGACTGGGCATTGGGTGCAGCCATATTTTAATTTTTCAGCAGAGGGGATGGACTACATCAGATTTCAATTTAAGGATATTGATGGAATTCGAAAGATTGTGAATCAAATGAAACAGGAAAATGAATAGTGAACAACTCATAAAAAGCCTCCTGAAACAAGGAGAGGGCGAACATCTGGAGTTTAAACAAGTTGTTAGCAAAGATTCCATTGGAAAAAGCATTTGTGGTTTTCTCAATCACGAAGGCGGTCAGGTACTGATTGGAGTATCAGACGATAAAAAGATAATTGGCATTCCAGACGCAGAAAAATGGGAAAAGGAGCTTGCTCATTATCTGAAGACCACCATCATTCCTGAAGCACCTGTCATGGTCTCCTTAGAACAGACTGAAAACAAACAAGTGATTTTGGTGAAAGTTTGGGCAGGCTCTAAGCAACCATACATTTTTGAAGGGAGCATCTATTTCCGTAGAAAGCAAAGTACCGTTAAAGCTACCTCACAAGAGATTTCTGATTTAATTCACAACCGTCAAAAAACAGAGCTGCACTGGGAGCGTCAGTTGGCTTTAGGTGTCGAATTGGAAGACTTGGACATTCAAGAAATTCAAAAGACCATTGATCGATCCATAAACGAAAGTAAGCTGGACGAAAGCACAAGAAACCCGATTGATTTTTTAACCCATTTTGGGCTTTTCCAAAATGGTCACTTCACCAATGCTGCAGTGGTGCTTTTTGCAAAAAATCCGGCTCGTTTCATACCTCAAACACGTATTCGGGTGGCTTTTCTGGAAAAAGGGAAAACAGCAGATGAGTTTGTAGATGACAAATTACTGGATGGGAATCTGTTCAAAAACATTTTGGCAATACAGGATTTCTTTGAAAAACACCTGCGTACCTCCAGAAAATTTAGTGAGAAAGAATGGGAACGTCAGGACGAGTATGTAGTTCCTATGGCGGCACTACGGGAAGGTGTAATGAATGCTTTGGTTCATCGTGATTACAGTTTACCATCGGCTTCCATGTCGGTTATTATCTACAGCGATAAAATTGAAGTTTTCAATTCTGGAAAGTCTCCACTAAAAGCCGCTGAGCTTAAAAAGAGCCATTTATCACTACCAGTCAATCCTGATATTGCTCACATGGCATTCCTCAGAGGTTATATAGAGAAGATTGGAAGAGGAACCATAAAGATTATGGATTCTTGTAAAGCTGCAGGTCTAAAAACTCCTCAATGGACTACGACAGAAACAAGCGTAAAACTTTCTTTTCCACTTAATGTGAAACTTGGCGGTGCTACTGACGGAGCTTTTGGCGGAGGAATGGATGATTATCTCACTTCTAATATTGACGGTGCTATTGACGGTGCTACTGACGGTGCTACTAAAGCAACAAAACATAAACTTTCTGATCTTCTAAAAGCCATAGTTGAAAATGAAGGGAAACGTACTCCTGATTATAAAGCTATCACCAACCTTGGTAGCGAAAGAACAATGGAAAGGTATATTGAGCAGTTGAAGGAAATGGGCTTTATTGAGTTTAAAGGAGCTGCTGCTCAAACAGGGGGGTATTTTATAACTGACAAGCTGTGGAAAATAATTAAATAGAAAATGAATCAGGAAGGGAGGCATACCACAATTTTAATATTGCAATAGCGGGTGAGGCGGTAAGATCAATGCTTTAGCTGCGAAGCAACAGGCGCTGATTTGATGTCTCAGAAAGCTCGCGCTTGCCGCATTGGTGAAAGAACTGATGAGCGCCTTGAAGCCTTATAATTTGGTTAGAACCCCGCTGCGTGAAGTCTGTTGTCGGTGCGTGAGGTCCCCGCTGCGTGAAGTCTGTTGTTGCTGCGTGAGGTCCCCCCCACTGCGTGAAGACTGTTGTCGCTGCGGGAAGTCTCCCGACTTCGCGCCTGCTGCAATTGCGAAAGAACTTATGAGCGTCTTGAAGTCTCCGGACTTCTATTTACAATATTGTTAGAACTGGTTGCGAGTTTCCGGTCTTATCACAATTCGTTTCAAGGTCGGGAGACGTTTGGTAAGTGAAAGGAATTAAACGCGTGAGGGTAGCTCAAAGGCATGAGACTTTGCACAGCGGAGAGAATAAATAGATTAGGATAGTGGAGGGTCCGTAAATAAATTTACATAACGTCATAATTTGACGTATTGAAAGATTTTCTTTATTAAAATTTAAATATCAACAAAATGGACTTAACTAAAATTGCTCGAAACTTGGAAAAAGAAAGATGTACTAAACATCAAGAAAAACCTACAGCAAAACCTAAAAGAGATTCAATAGAAATCTCGTGCTGTTGTTCCGAATTTAAAACAAAACTAACTGCAAAGATGAAATCTGAAATAACTAAACAGGTAGAGGCCGATATTAAGAAGGCTTTAAGGTTTTAAAAGTAATAGAATTAAATAGGTTCTAAAATTTGACATGATAAAAGGCGAAAAATATTATGGCGAGGTATGGCTGCCAAATGAAGAAGGTAAAACCTTCTGTGTCTTAAATTTTAAGGAAGATGAAATATTTCTTGAAACTAATCTTATATCTTCCAAAAAGGAATATATAAGACAAATCAAGGAACAATTTATATATGGTTTATTCAATGGAATAGGGCACCTAACTTTTCTTAATAATCAAGTGGTGAAATCCAGTTCGGGCGTAGTTGAACTCAAAATTTATAAACCGCAATACACCTTTTACGGTAATCACTTTATAAATGTAGAAAACTTAGCTGCAAAAGAATTTAAAGTTGACAACTCCGCTATTGTTCAATGGAATAATAAGTTGCATTGGTATGATCCTGAAAAAAATTCAATGGAACGAAATGGGGAAATTTATCAGGAGGTATTTATTCCTTCACATAATCTAAATTTAGAAATCAACAAGGGGATTTCGACAACCTCCAACACTGAACGTTTACTAATTTATAATTCAGGCCATGTAAATCTCTCATTTTCTAAAGAACTAAGCATTAAAGAAGGAATTGAAAGCTACCGGATTTTTCAAAAATTTCTTCTATTTATTACGGGCAATTCAAAACAGTTTGAATCTGTGAGATATAAATGTATGGGTTGTGGGGAATGGATGAGTTTATATTTTATAGATTCTCTCCACAAAAAGAAAAGCGGAAATTTCATCTATATTGAATATGAGGAAGTATCAAAAAATCTAACTGAAATCCTCCAGATTTGGTATAGCTCTATTAAAATTCAGTTCTGTGTCGATATTATTATTGAAAATCTATTAGCCGAAAAAATTAGTCATAGTAGAAGATTCACAAATTCAATTTCTGCATTTGAAGCTTATTGCAAAAGATTTGGAGAGCAACCGAAAAATCCTACTTTGGAAAAATTTCTGTTGGCGCAAACAGAACTAATTTCTCAAATAACAAAAATTGATTCCGTGCTAATAAAAAGTTTTTGTAAGAAAATAGTCCGTACCAGGAAAGATTTTGTTCATGGGAATGAAAAAGATAATAAGGTTTTTTCAGAATTCGAACTATTTTATATTTCTATGTTGCTGGATTATGTTGTAGCTATTAATATTTTAAAAATTTTAGAAGTGCCTAAAGGTGTAATTGAAAAAACAATTCTTCGTGCAGAAGCTAATTATAGTGGTATTCAATCTTTGAATAAATTACTTGATGAAGATCCATTAAATCCAGGTAAATGAAAGTACCCCCACCCTCGCTGCGCAACATCTGTCGCTGCGGGAGGTTTTTGATCTCGAACCTCTCGCAAACGGCTTAATTAAATAAGTTTATTAAGAATAATAAAATTTTATTATGAAAGCATTTATATCATATAGTCACGTTGATCAAAGGTTTTTAGAAAGACTTCATGTCCATTTAGCCCAACTTCAAAGAGAGGAATTAATTACAACTTGGACAGATAATGACATCCTTGCGGGAGGAAAACTGGATAAAAAAATATCTGATTCATTAGCTAACAGTAAACTTTTTATTGCTTTGTTAAGCCCCGATTATATCAGCTCTAATTATTGCTATGAAAAAGAGTTTAAAAATGCGTTGGAAATGCAAGAAAAGAATCAAATTATAGTAATTCCTGTAATAGTTGAAGATTGTGATTGGTTAAATACCCCATTTCAAAAATTCAAAGCATTACCAAAAGACGGCAAACCAATATCGGCTTGGAACAATGAAAACACTGCCTATTTAAATATTATACAGGAAATTAGAAATTTAATAACAGTAAGTGCAAAAAGACCGATTAAGGCTATAGAAATTGAATCTGAAATTTCTTCAAAAAACTACAAGATTAAGAAGGATTTCGATTCAATACAGAAATTGGAATTTCAGGAAAATTCATTTCAGGAAATAAAAAAAATTATTGAAATAAATATTTCAGAATTAGGAAGCCTCGAAAATATAAATGCAAAAATAACTAAGGATGATTCTAATGTTTTTGAAGCCATATTAGTTAATAGAAATATGATTGGAATAGAGTGCACATTATCAATCAATATTGAAAAGGAAAAGAATCAGCTATACCAACAACTTCATAATTCTGAATATGGTTTAAATGTGGTTTTGAAAAAATCAAATGGATCAAACCAAGAATTTTCTTATTCACTAAACTTTGATGAATACAATATGTTTTGGAAAACAAGTAGTTTTCATTCCTTTAACCAAACGCCTATAACTGAAAAATTAACCTCAAATCAAATTACTGAAGAAATATGGGAAATCTGGCTCAAAGAAGTGGGAATAGAATTTTAGAATTATCATACTATATCAAATAAATAACCCCGCTGCTTAAGGTCTCTGACCTCGCGCATGCTGAATGACGAAAGAAATGATAAGCGCCTTGAAGTCTCCTGACTAATTTTTACAATAATCTTAGAACTGGCTGCGGGTTTTCGGTCTTATCACAATTCGTTTCGAGGTCGGGAGACGTTGGATAAGTGAAATGAATTAAACGCGTGAGGGTAGCTCAAAGTCATGAGACTTTGAGCAGCGGGAAAACCCGGAATGAAGGAAAGAAAGAAGTCTTTTGAAGGCTTCGATATAATTAATGGCTTTATCGAAACCTTCATTAATGGGATGGGGTAATAGTTTATGAAAAATTTATCAGTCCAATTTCACTTATAAGTGAAAAATATTTCTAAATTTGTATATTCTATGGAAGAAAAATGTGAACTCGTAAAACTTAGTAACTTCAGCGGAAGTAAGGCTTCCATATATACTGTTTTTGTTGATGATGAAACAGAAAGCTTATTTGATAAATTTCTTAATGAAAATTCGGCTTTATTTAAAAGTGAAATTATCAACTTGGTTAACCGTTTAAATACAATTGGTAAAGATACTGGAGCGAAACATCATTTCTTTAAAGATAAAGAAGGAGCTTTAGGTGACGGGGTCTGTGCTTTATTCGATGAACCTGATACTAATCTCAGATTGTATTGTATTAGATATGGAAATCAATTAGTTGTTTTAGGGAGCGGAGGATACAAATCTAAAAATATTAAAGCCTTCCAAGAGAATGAAAAATTAGAAGAAGAAAATTACTTTCTTAGATGGCTTTCAAAAGCAATTACCGCAAAAATGAAAGATAAAGAGATCGGTTTGACAAATGATGGTTTAGATTTTGAAGGTGATTTAATTATTTGTAAAATGTAGTATTATGAAAAAAGCAAGGGAATATTCAAGTTCAATGGTAGAAGATATTTTGTCTCAAACTAGTCAAAAGGAGAAGAGAAAGATTTCTAAGAGAATGCGTTTAGCTGCAAAAATAGCTGATGCTATGAACGCCAAAGGTTGGAATAACAATAAATTAATGGAAGAAATGGAAAGGAATTCTCCTTCAATTATATCCAGATGGTTGTCAGGAACTCACAATTTTACATCAGATACGTTGTCAGAACTTGAAGAAGTTTTAGAAATAAACTTATTAAATTTAGAAGAAAAGAAAGTGAAGACTCTTCAAATTTTTCATTTTGAAGCCACACAAAGAGTTTCTTCCTCTCAAAATAAAGACAATATGCGAACTATCAAAAACGCAGTTGATTTACCTTACTTAATTTCAAACGGATTTGAAAATAACGAACATCGAGCTTAATGAACAAAGAAATTAAATTTCAAATAACCAACATAGACTTATTAGAGGCAACTTTAAACCCTCAAAATAAATCTTTAGAGGAAAACCAAGTGTTCAATTATGATATTAATTTAGAGCATAAAATTAATATCCCTGAACAAGTCCTTATAGTGATTTGTCAAGTTATGATTACTTCGGAAAACAAGCAAGAAATTTTTGGAAAGTATAAAGCAGGATGTGTTTTTCAAATTGAGAACTTGGAAAATTTTAAAAGTAAAGAGGATGAAAACAAGCTTGATTTACCTAATAATTTAATTGTAACTTTAAATTCGGTATCTATTTCAACTATCAGAGGAATGATGGCAAATTTTTATAGAGGTACAAGCCTTCATAATGCAATTCTTCCCATAATTAACCCGGCTTCTTTTAGTAAAGAAAGCGCAAAAAATTGAATGTGTTCACACAAAATCAAGATCGCGGACATAAAAGACATTGACAAAGAAGTATTTGATTGGATAAAAGCGGCTTATGAAAAAGCAGGTTAAAGAACTATTACCACCTGCGGGAGATCTCTTGACCTTGATCCTCCCGCAATCTTGAACGAACCAACGGGCTTCTTGAAGACTCACGCTGCGCAAAGTCTCATGACCTTGAGCTTACTGCGATCTTGAAAAAGAATGAAAACGTCTTGAAGTCTCCTGGCTTCTTTATACAATATTGTTAGTACTGGCTGAGGAGGAAATCGCCGTAATAGAAAGTTCATAAAAAAGTGAAATTTTTTAAGCGATTCATGATTTCTTACAATAAGGGATAATGAATAAATTGGGATTGATGAGGGGTGTGTGGGGTAGGAATGAGAAATAAAATTACAGTAATATAAAGAATTTTAAACAAGTTCATTTTCGAAATTCAAAACCTACGGGAAGGACATTGAAGTTGCACCTAAAAACACTTATGTGAGTTTGAGACGTAAGAAACAGTTTGCGATTTTGAACCCAGCAACAAAGACACGTTTTGAAATTGGTATTAACCTGAAAGGACAGGAACCAAAAGGAAAATTAGAAGCAGAAAAACCAAATTCAACGTGTTCACACAAAATCAAGATTGCGGACATTAAAGACATTGACAAAGAAGTATTTGAGTGGATAAAAACGGCTTATGAAAACACAATAAAAGAACCTGCTTTACGGTTTAACGGAGGAGGAAATCGCCGTAGAAATTGAGGTGAATAATTGAAACAGATATAGTATAACAAGTTGTGTGGCATACAGGCAGACTGCTAAAAAATACAAAACTGAATGGGTTTAGACGACATACAAAAACATATTGATAAGGCAATGAACGAGCAAAACAACCAGTCGATACCTGAATTTGAAGGATATTCGCCGTTTGAGATGCACCAGGTATTACATTTTACATTCGGAGCAGACAGCCCGATAAAACTGCAAAAATTATCCGATCCTGATTACAAAAAGATTCCGATACTCAATCTTGTAAAATATCTAACTGATTTGATTGCAAAAAACGGAGAAATTAAACTGACAAACAAAGGATTTTTACCGACAAAAATAGTCTCAGACCTTTATCAACAGGGATTTATGAAAGAGAAGCATATCGAAAAGGGGATTTTGAAATTATATAAAGAGACTGATTCAATGTCTGTGAATCTTTCAAGAATATTAATTGAGCTTGCTGGATTGATTAAAAAAAGGAAAGGAAAAATAAGTTTGACCAAAAATGGAGAAAAAACGATACAAGATAATTTTCGACTATTGGCAACTATTCTTGAGACTTTAACAACGAAATTTAATTGGGCTTATTACGATGGATATGGAGAGAATCAAATAGGACAACTAGGTTATGGATTTTCATTGATTTTATTGTCTAAATTCGGAAAAGAAAAACGATTGGATTCATTTTATGCTGAGAAATATTTTAATGCATATCCGCATTTATTAGAATCGGTTGAACCGTCTTATGGAACTTTGGAAAGTTACTCAACAAAATGCTATTCAATACGGACTTTTGAGAGATTTTTGGATTTTTTCGGTCTAATCAAGATTGACGAGGAAGGAAAGGGACTTGATTCGATAAGATATATTACAAAGACAGATTTATTTGACAGATTAATAAAAGTACAACCACATAACACGCGGTAAACCTTCCTAAAAACTCCCGCTGGGTGGGGTCTCACGACCTCGCGTCTTCTGCAATGATGAAATATAAAGGATCAAATTCCCAACTGCTTTTGAAGTCGTGAAATCAATTTTTCGTGTTTTTTAGGATTCGATGCTTTTAACGCTAAAAGGTTTTCAAGTTTCCATTGTACGGCCGGAAATTTTTTAAAGTCCAGGTAATCCCAATTGGGAGTGGCATTTTTAAAGGCCACAATAAATTCTCTATCCTCTTTGGTCAAGGAATCGTGAAGGGAAGTTAGCAACCGATCCCTGGTTAATTCAAAATCGCTGTAAGTAAATGATTTCAGGGTCATTCCTTTGAATTGATTTTCGAAAGTAGCCCGTTGGTCAATTTTGTTCGGAAAAAGAATATCGTGCATTGATTTCGCACTACTCAATAAGGTAAACAGGAAACCTTCATTTATGGAATTGGTGATTCCTTCATTCTCCAGCATATAATGCACGTCAAATAGATCCCTGGGATGTTGCCTGTCTAAAGCGGCACATATTTTTCCTCCATATAGTTGGCCCAGAGGCACCCCTTGAATGCTACAGAAGGCATCAAAGTCTTCCTGTGCTTTTTTACACAATATGAGCTCGTTCAGGTTATTCATCAAACCACGAATTCCCTGGTTAACTTCTATTTTTACAACAGCACCTCCTTTAGAAATCTGGATCTTTAGTTGCTCCTCCAGAAAATTTACCTTAACACCCGGGATTGTTACCGGAAAACAAATATGTCCGGTTTTCGGCAAATAAGGATGTACTAAAAATGGAAAATAAGGATGTATGATTTTGAGTCCAATTTAGGTTAATTTTCTTTAGTAGCAAATATGGTTTTCCT